>CERP01034802.1_pt1 | contig 11650 bp, 25 predicted proteins | sample 530801 | NCBI WGS metagenome assembly CERP01 (sample SAMEA2620991, study PRJEB7988) | marine metagenome | biome: marine biome (ENVO:00000447); feature: surface water layer (ENVO:00002042); material: "saline water (ENVO:00002010), including plankton (ENVO:xxxxxxxx)" | depth 5 m | reverse complement strand
GGATGCTCACGAGCATTTGAATGAAGAGTTCGATGAGGCTATGCTCAGATTTGACCTTGTAGACATTATATACCACGACTTCGATGAATTCTGGGGTGCTCCTGTAATATTGGAGCAAAATTCTGTATGCGTACCATACAGTTCGAGTGGGTTTCAGTGGATGGATTCCTACGTAGAAGATTTAGTTTGGGACAGAGAGAAGTTTATGAACGTACATATATTCCCTAAGTTCTGCAACGGGATACTGGGGTTTGCATGGACGGCATACACAGAGCAAACGGAATTGGATGGTGTGTGGGTTAGGTCTGATGTGTTTGGCAACTACGGTCCACAGCTTTCTTACGATGATAGAGACCAAAACAAAACCCTAATACACGAAGTAGGTCATTTCGTTAGCCTGCATCATGTGTTCCGTAACGTAGATAACTGCGGTCAAAACCTAGGTGACTGTCTAGAGACAGGAGACTTCGTGTGCGATACTCCTCCAACCAAGCTAAACTTTAGTTGCGAAAATCCTATATGTCCTCCAGCATTGTACGGATACGAGACTAACAACCACATGGATTACTACCCTGACTCATGTAGAACCTCGTTTACTGAGGGGCAGATAGAAAGGATGCATGCTGCTTTGCCTATACTCAGGCCCGGAATTACAGACCAAGAACCTTACTGCTTGGGAGATATAAACGGAGACCATGTAGTGGGTATGGTAGACCTTATGTTAATGCTTGAAAACTGGGGTGAAGCCGACTGGACTCCAGGAGACCTAAACAGCAACGGATATTTCAACGTAATTGATTTTTCTATACTATTAGGTAAGTGGGGCACTCTGTGTGAGGGAGCCCTTCTTGATTTGACCTACAAAAGAAATAATATTGATTATATTAAGCCCATCAAAAAAACAGAAACATGGCTAAATCAATAAGCAATTTCAGGCCTAATAGAAGGAAGAAAAGACCCGGATGTACATGTAAGCAGAAGGGTCCAAAAGCGACTAAGTGTAAGAAAAAATATAGAGGTCAAGGGAGATGAACAAAGTCAGGCCAAGACTGACTCCTGAGGAGTGGGAAGCAGTAAAAAGAATGAGAGACGGAGGAGTCAACGCCGAAGAGCATGATTCTACTGAGCTGGATGATTTTATGTCGAACCATAACATAAACGAAAATTCAGTACAGTCTGTAAAGTTTTGGCAAACCCAAAGCGGAGAAACGAGGTTTTCCATAGTATCAAAGAATAAGCAGGAGCTCAATATAGAGCTTTTATTTGATGAGTTGATAGAAGACCTTAAATCTTATAGACCGTCCTTCTCTAGGCCGTTAAAACCCCTCAACAAAGGCTCTAATTGTTTTGTGTTTGCTCCATCTGATATACATATTGGAAAATACTCGTCTGAAAGCGAGGTAGGGGCCGACCATTACAACGTAAACACAGCCGTATCCAGAACAAAGGAGGGCACCCTGAAGATGATTGAGATGGCCAGTGGGTTTGATTTAAATAAAATAATATTTGTAATAGGGAACGACATTCTTCACGTCGATAACAATAAGTCCTCCACGACTTCAGGAACACCCCAGGACATTGACGGAATGTGGCATGAGTGTTTCGTTGCTGCAGAGAGGCTATACGTAGATGTAATAGAGACTCTTTGTTCTATTGCGGAGACGCATGTGGTTTTTGTCCCTTCTAATCACGACTATATAAGTGGCTTCATGTTGGCTAGGGTTCTCCAGGCTTTTTTTGACGGATGTGAAGGGGTCACGTTTGACGTGGAGCCAAGCCACAGAAAATACGTAAGCTACGGAACCTCCCTTATTGGTTTATCGCACGGAGACGGAGCAAAAGAGGCGGACCTGCCATTGCTAATGGCTCAAGAGGCTTCAGAGCTTTGGCACAATCACAACAACAGATACTGGTATTTAGGCCACATACATCACAAAAAGAACGTTAAATATCAAGTCTCAAAAGACTATCCCGGTGTAACTGTTGAGTACCTCAGGAGCCCTTCGGGCACTGACTCCTGGCATCACAGAAAAGGGTATCAACACGCACCTAAGTCCGTGGAGGGGTTTATACACAACGAGACCAACGGTCAGGTGGCGAGGCTTACTTACGCTTTCTAAGAACAACCTTATACTGCTTGTTTCTCATCTCCAGGTCTGGTATTATGTGAATCCCCTTGCAGTATTTTTTTGAATCATCTATTATGAATCCTTTTGACTTCAGCGTGTCCTCAAATAGCTTTACTATTGCGGAGACATTGGATGGGTCTAACCTAGAATTATAATAAACGTATAACTCGTATTCGTTAATCTTCTCTAGCTCTACCGAGTCAATCATGTCGCTAAACAACTGCCTCCAGTATTTTTTTATTTGATGCCTTTTTCTCCAGTTGTTCATAGAGTAAAGGTCGTTTAGAGAAACGTGCTCACCCTCCCATCCTATTTCCCATTGCTTCATTAGAGGTAAAGTTACTAAAAGATTTCTCCTGCTTAAGGTAGGATATTCTTTGTGCTAGACCATCAAGAACTACATTTATCTGGTTCAGTATTATCTTGCAGGCTGAAACAGAGCTTTCGCTGTTCCTTTCCTTTACTTCAACTTCGTACAAAGCCTCTTTCGCTATGTACTCAGCTCTTGATATTGATTTTGCTTTTCCAGAATCCAGCACATCATTTACCATTTTTGACGTTCTGTATTTTCTTTGAAAGCAATAGTACTCATACATCAACCTCTCTTTCGACACAAGACAAGATAGGTGGTACGATGTGGTTGAGAGCATAGACTGAGCGTTTATGAGCCTATTTATGTCTGCAAAATCTGCGGGTAGTGTCTCTATGTGCAGTATTAGGTCGCTAGACTTCTTCAGCAGCTCCTCCATGGGGCTCGACAACTTGAATTTCTCCATTATTATATGCTTTTATTAATTTAATTAAACCTTCAGAGCTCTTAGATTTTACAATCTCTTCTATTATTACTAATATTTCGCTCGACAAGTCAGCGCATGCGTCCTCTGCTTGTTCGTCAAAATCCTTTTCCATGTGCTTCATTAGCTTGTTGGAGCTCCTGATAGATGAGTTGAGTAGCATTTTTGATTTCTGATTCAGCCTACCCTTCATCTCAAACATTACCCAGTTTTGAGCAGAGCAAAGGACACTAAGCTTTATTGCGTTCATTGCGTAATCGTCGTATTCCATCCTGCGTTATTCATTGTGTGTGATATTAATTTTTTAAAATCAATTTGCAAAACTTTTATTAGCCTTAAGTCTATTGCTTTTTTAAGTTTAGTGGGGGTATAACCCATTTGCTCGCATATTTTTTTGTAAAAAAAAGGATGAGAGGCTATCAGGTCTTTATCGTTTCCAACCAAGAGCAAGTTTTTTATGATTTTTTTTGACTTTGTTTTTGAGTCAAGCACGTGGACGTCACATAGGCTTATCGGCTCCATCATGACTTTAGTATTTCATTTTCCTCTTTTATATTATCTATCTCCTCTTGCATCAAATCTATTTTTCTATTTAACTCAGAGACTCTAGTCACGGCCATTCGTAGATTTGATTGACAGTGTATGTACCTTGAGTGCAGCGCATCAATAATCATAGACGAACTCTCTAATGACTCAGAGGCCATTTTTTTCTCCACGAACCAGGAATCTAGTTCGTTATGTCTGCTCAAGCTATCTCCAAGAGCAAACAATGTCGCAGAAACAAAAACCTTCTCTAGTTCATTTAGGGACATTTTGCTGGCTATGTCTTTTAATTTTTCTACTCTTTTTCTCATAGTAACATCTGAGATTTAGCCATATTAGCAGCGTATTCAAATTTTCCCTGCTCGATGGAGTTTACATTGTCGCACGAAAAAGCCGTGCCGCCAACCATGGTAAATATTATAGGCTCATCGATAAACGTTGGTTTACCTCCCGTTTCCTGCTCTTTCACTTTTCTTATGTTTATGTGGGTTTCCATCCATCTCATTGGGTGCTGAGTGTACCTGTGTATTACTATAAAGTCATCCGCTCTGTTTACCCACTTACCCCCTCCTTCTATGTCGCTTGAGCCCGGAGGCATGGGATGACCCTGAAAGACATGGTCTGAGGAGTGAGTCTTTCTAAGTGCCTCTGTCACTGCGTGAGCGCAAACATATACAGAGACATTTTTTTTCTTACTGAATATTCTCAAGTCGTGTGCGACTTCATAGTGATAGTCATGAGCGTTTCTAACGTCTCTGGGTATTCTAAGGCTGTTGTACGGGTCTATTACCAGTCCGTCGTAGGTCTCTTCAGCGTGTACCTCACTACATATGTCAATTAGCTCGTGAGCGGTATACGCTTTGTCTGTTTTTACAAACCTGAAGTGCCTCGATATAAATGATTTACAATCGGAAAATTCGTTACCCCCTAGGTTAGTCAACTGCGAGTTACTGTAAAACTCTATTATTTTTCTTTTAAGACTGCCAATGCTATTCTCAGAAGAGTACACTAAAAATTTCTTGTTGTGGTGAAGGGCCAATGCCGTGAAATAAAAAACAATCCAAGCCGTTTTCCCCACATTCGCATGCCCCACAACAATGTTTAACTGCCCGGGCTTGTACCTAAGATATCTATCAAGCTCGCACTTTATCCCGTCTCCCAAATGAACCCTTCCGCTCCTAACGTCCTCCAAGAATGTGTATCCGTCATCGGACAGGGCTAAGTTGTTATTCATTCCAGTGCTTAACGTGCTTGTTTATTTCTATCTTTTTCTTGTGCCCCACTGTTGATTCAATAACCCATGTATTGATTGCCCCGTAGTCGCTCTTGTATGTCTTTCCGTTGGATAACTTGTAATGACTAAGCCTGTCGTACATGCTGTCTATGTCGTCCTTGGTGTAAAACCTCTCTAGCTCCTTAATTTCTTTGTCATACAAATGAACGTTGCTTCTGACTTCAATCTTGTCCTCAGGTTTTTCTATTTCCTTAGCTAGCAGCCCATTATCAGATAGAAAGGCTTTGAAAGATTTTTTGTAACCCTGCTTGTTCATCATAGCTTTTAGCACAAACTTTATTGCTTTTTCTTTATCTATTTTCATCTCTACTTGAGGTTATAAAGCCCCTCCGGGGAGGGGCCTTACATTTCCTATAAAGACACCATCAGAAGGGCATGGAGCTTTTCTCTTCCTTTTTTGGAGCCTCCTGTGGTTCAGCGCCCTTGTCCACCTTCCAGCAGTTTAAAGTGGTAAAGTTCTTACCCTGCTTAGACTCTCGCCCATTCACATTTAGAGAGAACGTATGGACATCCCCCACCTTCATATTCTCCGCTACAGGAGCCATCTTATTCACGAAGTCTACTGCCAACTTCTGAGGCCAATCTTCATTGGACTCAATAGTAGCGGTAACGACAACAGTGTTTCCGAAGGTTTGCTTTTCAGACAGGTCCTTCACTGTACCTTTAAAATTAAAACTAGGCATTTTTTAAATTGTTTTTAAATTTAACTTGTTTTTCTTTAAAAATCTTATCTCTATATGATTTCATTGTGTATATATCTGGATTTCTTTTTGCGTGTCCATTTTCTAGCATTTTAACAAATTCGTTATACATTCTCTTTCCTTTTCCTGTTATCCCATATATGTACGGGTTGGGTCTTTTGCCTGGCTTCACCACCTTTATTATCCCTCTATCTAAAAGTCTTTTTATCGTCATGTTTAGGCTAGCGGTGTTGTTGCATACATTCAGCCTAAGGCTCTCTCTGTAAAACCACTCCTTGTCCCCTATGTAGCATATAGAGCCGAAGTCAACCTTACCGAGGTCATACTTACCTCTAAAAACAAATGTTGCCCTGACTAAATGTTCAATTGTGTGGGAAGTGTGTATTTCCACCTTGTATTTCTTTTATTTTTTTTGACAAATACCTCACTCTGTTCTTAGCTGTTTCTAGCTCACCACTTAAGTAGGGTAGATATTTTCTGTCTCTTACCGACTGAGTCATCTCCTTTACCCTGTGATACCTTTCCGCAAACTGACCGTCGGTCTCTAAGAAAACCCTACCGGACTTTTCGGCATGAAGGGTTGTAGCGTGATTCTTTCCTAGGTACCTAGCTACTGTTGAGTTAAGGCCAATCCCAACTCTCTCTGGCCACGTATCGTAAACAATCATTACAAATATCCTTCGAGCATCCACATATTTTCTCAGCCTGCTGGGGTGAGAGATGTTAAAATTTTCCTGACCATACGCTTCGGAAAAATACGACTCAACACACTCTTTTAGTTGCTCAAAAAAATCCCTATTAACCACGGTCTCTTCGTTCATGCGAAATCTACATATGTTATTTTAACCTCCTCTTCGTCTAGTATTTTTTCGGATATCCTAGAGTATACTTTCTTGTAGGCATGTCTGGATGAACCCACAAACCCATCTCCATCTACATTGCTTGTCTGAGTGCTGCCTAGGAGTAAGCACCCCGATGTGTCATCGTCTGTGTTTCCGCAATGAATTAAAATATTCGTGAATCCGGGGACGGACCTAATCCAAAGCATCCCAACGTGCACGTCACTAAATACTTTACTGTATCTATTATGGAAGCCGCCAAACTTTCTAAGAGTTATATTGTACGTTCCTGATGGAATTCTGGTCTCGTGCATCAACTTCTCGTCCCTGTGTTCGTCCTCAAGGGTAAAGCACATAAACTTTCTTTGTGACGGTTCAGTCACATCGTACAATATTCCCAAGGTGGAATCTTTTGAGCTGCTGGTTCTTAAAACTTCTAAATTCATTCAGTTAATTTTTAAATCAGAGGGAGGGCTCCGTTGAGCCACTCCCTCCTTTAAACATTTTTAACATGACTTATCATGTCTGATGGATGACCATCGTACTTCCGGTAGGATTCGAACCTACGACCGACGCCTTAGAAGGGCGTTGCTCTATCCACTGAGCTACGAAAGTATGTACCCCTGCTAGGACTTGAACCTAGGGCCTGCCGATTATGAGTCGGATGCTCTAACCAACTGAGCTACAAGGGTTGATTGCCGTCTTTCCGGCTGTCAGTCTTTAATAGCCATAACCGCACATGGTTAACGCTCAGTCAATTAAGCGCAGGAAAAGACAGTTTTACCCTAAATTCGGGTGGCTATTCGGTAACTCCTCCGACAAGAGCTGAGTTTTTTACCTTTTCCTTTTTAATATTTTAGTCAGCGTATGATAGGTTGACAAACAAGGGAGTCTTTTCCCCCACGTATGCCCCCACAACATTGAACTCCATAAACTCAATAGCTTCTTCTGCAGTCATGTCTTGTTCGGTAAGTATATGAACGCACAGCTCATAGTCGTAAACCGCAACCACATTGAATCCGCTTGTACGTCCTATTAGCGCATCCTCGAATCCGTCAGCTAATAAGCATTCAAATTCATCAAGCGTTTCCATCAATTCGTTCTTCGTCATGTTAAAAAGTGTTGGGCCTCAAAGATGAGAACACCAACTCAGATACACAAGCAAATTGGAAATTATTTTTTTGTCCCTCTTCTTTTGGACTTTGGACTTGACCCTTTTTTCTGTCCGTTCCTTGCCCTATTCTTAGAAGCTGATTCTCGGGTGTATCCTCCGCCTTTTTTGTGCGATACATCTCCACCGCCCTTTCCATATATTCCACGTCTCCTACGCTCTTTATTTAGCTCTGAGCGGTACTTTCTTCTTTTGGCCGAGGATGCATACTTTTTGTCATAAGCCCTCTTCTTCGCGATTGAAGCTTTTGACATGCCCCTTTTCTTGTACGAAGGGTGCGTTCCTGCTTTTTTATTCCTAGCCATAAAAACAAAGATAACGAATTCATTTTTAATCCTTAGTTTTAATTGCTTATGTACAGTAGTGTAATGTACATAATAGAGTAAGTGTATATATTGTACAAGCTATTATGTACAAAGTCAAGGCAATCCGCATATTTTTTTTACATGCTTTGTTATCTCCCGGCTAGAAGGGTTTTCTATCTCTTGGAAGCACCTTTCGTTTAACTTAAACCTTCCCATAAGCTCGTTTGCTTGTTCGATTGTTAGGCTGTCTGAAAGTATTAAGTCACTAAATTCTTCTTCTTCTTCGTCAGATAGAATACATTTATACATTTGATGAAATAGAGCGTCCCGAAATTCTTCCGAAACGACAGGACGCTCCAGCTCATCAAAAATATTATTTATCCAATTGCTCAACGTCTTTTAAAATCGTCAGCCTCGTCCTCACCAAAAACTTTAAATTGGTAAAGATTCATGGATTTAAGGGTAGCGCGTGATAGTGCGCGTTTTTCCGCCATGGCCACGAAGTAAGAATTCTGACAATTACTCTTGTGGGCCTCTCCGTAAGTCTCAACAACTTTATCACCAACCTTGGCGGTTGCCTTGATGACAACGAAGTCAGGCTGAACCACCACCTCACTAAATGATACATCGATGTTGTTTTTGAACTGTATCTTTTCGATTCCCGAACGGGATATGATAACGTAATGTCTGTGAGTGAACACATCGTCTTCATTTAAGCCATTATCTTCAAATAGCTTCGTCATCGTCTTTCTTTGGTTATCAGTTAATTTTTCCATTACTTATTGTATTCAGTAAATTTATAATTTAATTCAGATTTAGAATTTTGGTAAGAATCAACCATATCCCTTGCCATCTCGCAAGCGAATTCATTTCTGCCATCATACCTGTTTTCTTTGTGGTTTTTGGCCATTAAGTCTATGAAATGAACGCAAAACATAAACATCTGATGCTGCAGATATCTGTGTTCTTTTGATGCTTCAATAGCCTCTTCCTTTGCGTTGAACAAAGTGCTATTGCTAATAGAGGATATGCTCTGTTTTTTTTTATTTAAATCAATCATTTTTTAAGTTATTTGATTGTGAAAGACATACGTCTGAAAGAAAGTTTACAACTTCTTTTATACATTCGTTTAGTTCTGCAGACTCAGGAGTTATTAAGGTGTTTATGTCCATGATTGTTTTGTTCTTTATCGCATCATGAAAACACAAATAAACACTCTTCAGTGACTCAATCCTGTCCATTTCCTCTAGTCCATCGAACTTAGAAGGCTTGAATTTTATGTTGTTCTCTGTGCTCAAGTAGGGCTGTATGAACACGGCAGCCTTAGACCTAGTGTCTTTTGTGTAGTCTGAATCTAATACAGTTTTATCGTCCATTCTTTTCCTGTTTTTGGGTCTCTTGTTTTTACTTCAAATTTATCGCTTCCGTATGTAAGAGGGAGCTGTACAATTGATTTGTCGCTCCCTCTTTTTGCATACATCTCACCTCGAGATAGCGGAGTTATATCCGCCGTAATCTCTTCAAATCTTTTTATACTATTAAAACTGGACATTAAGAATTTAATATTTGGTTGGCTACAGATAGCGCCTTTTGGTCGAGGCTATTTGAACCACCAAACATCTTGGATTCATTCCTTGTTTTTTCTCGACCGTAGACGTGTGTAGTATAATGAGTTACACCGTTAAACAGCCCCCACAAGTTAGTGCCTTTGTACGACATTTCATTGTTTACTGATGATAAAATATCCATAGCCCTGTTAACTAGCCTGCCATGGTTATTTTCTCGTAGCTCTGATTCTGAAACACTCATGTCTAGTCCGGTTATAGACTGAAGAAAAGAGTCAATTTGGCTTTGGTCAACCTCGTAGTCCGCAAGAGAATACATGTTATCGTTCATAATTGTTTGAGCTTCTCTAACCAATTGAACTTGCCTCATAGAGTCTTTAATTCTGTCGTGCATATGCAAGGTGTGCCTTGCGTTGTTCTTGAGTCTACCCTTGACTGAATGAAATGAATTCTGACAGCTAATGGTTAGATTGCTGTGACCCCAGCGAATAGATGAGGTTCCGTCGTGAGAATTAACACAAGTGACATAGTTTTCTATCGTATCATTGTTGTCGCCGATTCCACTCATGGTACTTCCTTTCAACTGAACAAACACCTTGCCTCCAGTTCCAAAGAAACCTGCTTTGTGTACGGGCAGGTTAGCTTCACTTGCCACAGCATCTGCAAGTTCGAATAGTTCTTCGTTTTGAAATGGAACATATCGCTCTTTAACCGTAGTGAATATGTCCATGGTGTCTTGTCTTCGGACGGCATAGAAGTCAGTGCTTTGACCGTCTTCTGTTTTTAGGGGAACAGTTTCAACTCCCCATCCTAGGCCGTTGGCTTCTGCCATTTTGTTGTAATCAATCATTTGTTGATGTGTGTGTGTTTAGTGTGTATTCAGCGACATTTGTTTTTCCGTATCGAGTAGGAACAGTGACAGTGTTTGTTGATATGTCATATCCCTTCTGCCTTAGTTCAAAAACCGTAGCTGCTAATCGAGTATTCCCCAGTTCATTAATAGCGTCAAGGGATGTAATTTTTTTGTTTACGCTAAGAAATCCTAATAACCTTTCCTGATGATTCTTCATTTGTTTTTTCTTTTATTTTTTATTTTCAATAATAATTCTAACACATTGCCATACACCAATGCAAGGGTGATTAAAATGGCGTATATCTTCCATATGGGTTTCATTAATTCTATGTAATTTTTAATTTCTTTCATTCATTGGCTGTTTATTTAAATGTTCCTATTGATAATCTTTTCTTTCCGGTTAGCACAGACCAGTGTTTTATCGCTTCTCGGTCTGATAGCTTGGCAACCTGCAAGAACTTCCAGTAGCCCATTTTCCTTCCTGTCTGGTCATGGAAAAAACTCATGGCCTCTCCTTTGCAGTTTTCAGAAACACCCCTGACAACCTTAAAGGTGTCATCTTTTATTGTGTCAACTCTTCGCATCAACCCTATAAAGTCATCTTTGTTGTCCCATTCCAATAAGTTAATGGTCTCTCCATCGTACCTGAAATCCAGTGTAGACAGGTTAATTGTTCCGTGTGGTAAAAACATATTTTATGTATTTGTTTTGTATTTAATTCCGTTTTCTTTTGCTATATCTAGGATGTCATCGTTTGTGTAGTATTTTGTATCAGGATTTTCATCGTGAAACTCTTCTGATACGTCATCCCAGCAAGACCATATAAGCCTTGCCGTGCTCGCTTCAACAAGCATAACCCAATAATCATCGCCTTCTTTGAATGGATATTTATTTTTCATAGTCGTGTGTTTGCATTCGTCGGTCATTGTTTCTATTTTATTTTTGTCAATCTTTCGATTACTATGTCTAAAACTTCACCATCAGAAAGATAATTGTCTCCTTCTTCGGCATGGGAAGGGTCAGTGATAAAATCTATCAACCCTTGTATAGCTTTATTGGTCTGTTTGCATTCGTCGCATTCCTCGATGCGTTGAGTTCCGTCAGGAAGGGTTGGGTGATGATACACCGCAGTTTCTATGTGCCCCTTTCCCTTGCAGGTTTCACAGGTATTAATGGTCTTGGTAAGAAGTGTTCGTCGTCTCGCATCATACGCCGCATCGCGTACAATATCCTGCGCATTGATGAGATTGTCGTAGTCTGTCATAGTCGTGGTAAAAAGTGTTCGTCATTATTTAAAATTCCCGAAATATCATGAACGATATCAGTAGGGCGTATGTTCGTTTCCGTATCGTTGGCCGTGTTAGCAACGCGTTCTGACCATTCCTGAAGGGTCTTGAATTGTTTGTATGTAATCATTGTTCTTTAATTTTAGATTGAAGTATATATTTATTCTCAG
>CERP01048983.1_pt1 | contig 11666 bp, 25 predicted proteins | sample 530801 | NCBI WGS metagenome assembly CERP01 (sample SAMEA2620991, study PRJEB7988) | marine metagenome | biome: marine biome (ENVO:00000447); feature: surface water layer (ENVO:00002042); material: "saline water (ENVO:00002010), including plankton (ENVO:xxxxxxxx)" | depth 5 m | reverse complement strand
TAGAAGAACATCCAAACAGAGAATTATGCTACGAATGGATAAGAAATAATTGGCACGACCTAAACGAATATTCAGTTATGGAAGTAATTGACAGTCTAAAAGCATTGCAAGAAGAAATAGGCGGTGATCTAGACTATGCAATTTCTTCTGTACCCGATAGAGGAGAGTTTATAAGATTCACAGACTATGACGATGAAGCACTATGCAGACTATCTGCTGATGATTATCCATTAACTGGAGTATGTTGGGATTATGATGTTATAAAAGGTATGCTAGAAAACAATCCAACACAAGTACTTAGCACACTACATCAAGATACAGAATACTGTTATTCTGATGAAGGTCTATATGACCTATGTGAAGCAAATCAATACGAATTTACAGAAGAAGGTAATATATTTTAATCACCGAATTAAACGATTCTATGGTGGAAAGCCTGGAGATAACATCAAAGGGCATTCCATATAGTTCACTGTGTCACCTTTTAATCGCTTTTAAGAAACTTTAATACTAAAACAATACATTGGCATAGCTTAGAGAAAGTTATGCTCTTAAATCAAATAAAACCATAGATATGAAAAAAATAGAAGATATTGATAAAATATTAAAAAATATTGAGCAACTAAAGGAAAGATACAGAAAGAATCCCTTTGGCATGGCGAGAGAATTTCACGAGAATTGTATTAAGAATAAATATAAACTAAAAACTAAAAACTAAACGATATGAAAACTTATAAAATACTATACATCGAAGAGAACGAAATTCACGAATGGTCTTTACAAGAAATCATCGAATACATAAACGCTGACCGTTCAAATGAATGGACAGACTATAATGAATCAGATTGGAAAGAGGGATGGGATGAATGGGTTAAAGGTGAGGGATACTATAAATTAATAACTAAAAAATAAACGATATGACACAAGAAGAATTAAAATCAAGAATTAAAGATCTAACAGACAAAATAGATTCTTATGAATTAGATGAGTCTGACTTTTCAGAGCAATACGATGATATGTTAGATGATTGTTATGAAGGAGTATTTAACATACTACCATCTAGAATCCTAAGTGAATGTGATCCAATAATGTATGGAATTGGACTTACTGAATATGTAGATAGTATAGAACTTACCGAAGTAGATGAATACAACGATTTAGTTGAAGAACTAGAAGAACTGGAGGAAGAACTAGAAGAATTAGAAAATGAAGATTAATCACCGTAGGTCACTGTACCGAATAAAACTAGAGACATGAAAATAGACGTAAGAAGTAAAGAATCAGTTTATATAACTATTAACGAAGTTACTTATTATATTGATGATTCAACAAACGAACAAATAGTGCACGTTATTAAAGGAGTAAATTTAATAAACTACGTTCCCGATACCTACGCAGAGGGTGGAGAGGTAGATATAATGCTAACTGATGATGATTTAGGTTATTATTCTATTTTGCACAAGGGAGAATTTATAGAAAAAGATTTTCAGTCTAAAAAAGAGGCAGAAAATTGGGCAAGAGAAAATAATTATACCTACGCAGAGGGTGGAGAGATAACAAAAGAAGATATAGCACTCATAAATAAGTTTATGGGTACAAGTGTTGAACAAGATTGTGTTTGGGATATTTTAATGTCTGTTGTTAAAAAAATTGAATCAATAGAAATTGGTAAGTATTATAAAATCCAAGTAGACATAAATGAAGAAGATTGTGTAATATATGGTCTTTATAATGCTTCGGGGAAAGAGGTAATCGTAGAATCTTCCGAGTATGAAAAACAAGATTCAGTCAAAGTCGCTATAATTCTATTTATTAAGTGGTACGAACAAATGAAAATATCTACCTACGCAGAGGGTGGAGAGATAATAACTAAAAACAATTCAGTATGAAAGATAAAATTATAACACTAGCAACTGAAATTGCTAAGACAGACTTCGCAACAGATTACGATGATACTGTAGAATTAACTATCGCAGATGCACTAACTTTATTAGTTATGGAAAGCGTATCTCATGACGATTATATGTTTATGGATCATGATTCTAGTGAAATATATGACTTTATACAATCAATAATTAAAAAATAAACAACTATGAAAACAATGAAAAAATTTCTATTAAGAATAGATGCTGAGGTTTACAAGGAGATTGTAAGACTCGCAAAAGAGAATGACAGAAGCGTAAATGGTGAAATTATTAACAGATTAAAAAAATCAATATGAAAACTGAACTAAAAGATTTTACATTTACATTCTCAGGGCATGGACATTATAAAGTAACTTATACAAGTCCCACAACTGGAAAAGAATGGACAAGAACAACGGACAACATGATAATGATAGATGAGACTAAGAACTCAGACAATCCTAAACGAAAAGACTTAAATTATTTAAAATATTTTTGTAAAAACTAAGGCATGTACAGAAACACCCATAAAAACCACGAAGAAAACATTAGAATAATAAATAAATACCTATCTCCTGAAACAATTAAGCAGGGATTACCGTATAGATGGGTGTGCTCTATGTCTAGGGAGATGAATATAGTTGTAGAATTAGCACAGAAATTAATAAATAATTATTAAATTTGGTATTATGATATTTATAATATTGGTATTAGCATTTTATTCTTGGCATCAAGAAAAGCAAAAGATATGGAACAAAAGAAGAGAAGTGAAATCAGACGAGAGTCTTGCAGAGGCATTCAAACACGTAGAATACAGAGATCCATCAATTCCAGAATTAGAGATTGCGAATCCAGAATACGTAAACTTCAAGAAGAAAAAATGTCCAGCAGATCTGCTCAACATCAAACTTTAGTTATGTTCGACATAGCTAGGGCAGAAGGAGAAATGGAAGCATTAAAAAAATTCATACTATGAAAAATGAAAAAGAATTGCCAGTATTTGAGTTAAAGTATATGACTAAAGAAGATAAGAGATTTGCAGCTATTGAAATGGCTAAAAGAGGATGTTCTGTTATTGACATAGTGAATGAGTTTGGATACTCAAAGAGTTCAGCGACAAAGATATTCCAAGTCGTAAGTTTATCTACCGATCCAGGACATACATTTCATACAGATGCGGTAATTAAACCAAATGTAGAGCCTTATGAATGGTCTAAAAACGAAAACCATTATGGCAGAGGAGGCAGTGATGAAAAGTATAAAGTAGAAGACCTTAGAGGGAGTGAATTAACATTATACAAGAAGTTAGTTAGAGCAGATATTAAAAATCAATTTAAAAATGATTGACTCAGAGGTAAAACAAATAGACTTTCTTCTTAATATTATTCAGGACATGAATATGTCTGGAGATATTAGGTATAGGGCATACATCACCGCAGATGGAGAAGGTTTTTACTTTCAACATCCAGCAATGAAAGAAGCCCCTAATGGATTAGTGATGTTATATGTTGAAGCCTATATAGAAGGTCAATGGACGATGATAATAGACTGGAAACAATCTATTCAGCCAAACAGAAGTGCTGAGTCTATATTACTAATATTTGCTAGAGAACTCATGATGAAGGGAATACTAATGAGTATAGAAAGCATTAAAAAAGAATTAATATGAATATTAAATTTATATGTGTAGTATTACTATTTATTTCCATAAATTGCCATACTCAAACTAAAGAAGAAGTGTATAAATACATTACCAAATCTGAAATAAAACACCCAGAAATTGTGTATAAACAGGTGTTATATGAGACAGGCCATCTGAAATGTTATCCATGCTCGCTTCAACATAATAATTTACTTGGATTCAGACTAAACCATAAGCACATGAACTTTAAATCATGGCAAGAAAGTATAGATTATTATATTGGATGGCAAAAAAGAAGAAAGTACAGTGAAGATGAAAATTATTACGTTTTCTTAAAAAGAGTTTGGGGTGCTCCTGACATGACGAAATACGTTAGTATATTGAAAGATATTAAAATTTAAACAATGATAGATAGCCTAAAAAAAATGCACTTAAAAGCAGTTGATCTTCTTAATGAGTATAAGGAATCATTAGAATATGAAAAATGCACTCACCATATAGTTGAAATATTTGACTCAGGAGGGTATGGATATGGTAAGACTAGAATATTAATGTTAATAGATATATCAACAGGTAAAATATTAAAAGACGGTGATTTAAAAAGAATTAAATCATATATTAATCTTAGAAATTTAGATGTTAAAAAAATTTATGAGTACGATAAAATATTTAAAACTTAGGTATCTTATTATCATCGTAATATTTCCGCTTACTCTTATCATGTAACTCAAATAACTTATTAAACATCGGAAGCTTCTTTGCTTGATCCTTACAGTGGTCATACAAATAATGATTGGCCGAAGTTAGCAACATTATATTATCTTTATTTAATCGAAGTGAGGGGTAACTCCCCTTGGGTAATACGTGTGCGAAACATTGTACGCTAAATTCTTTTATCTTATCCCCTGACACAAAACATACGTGAGGACGCTCATTCCAAATCTCCTGAAACAGCTTTAATTCTCCAGTTGGCTTTCGACTACCTGTGAATTGTCGTTTAGTTTTTTTATCTTTAGAGGTTCGATTAATTCCTTTTAACTTCTTATCTGTCCTATACCCTTGATGATAACTGCAATAACCCCCACCAAAGCGAGGGTTACTACAATCTTCATGTAAGCATTCTTTAGCCATTATTTTTATGCATCTCAGCTATTGATAAAATAGCTTCCTTTGGAGCAGTTTTACATAGCTCTTTTTTATTACCGTAACTCAAGCCTAGTTCTGTCATATAGCCAACACAATTAGCATCATTAACTCCAACCTTTAATAGCTGGTCGTAAACCAATTTCTGCTTAGACACAGCTCTCTTTCCATCCTTGTTCAAAGGAGGTATAAGCTTATCCCATCCAACCATTAAACTAATGACCTCCTTAGCATCTTCAGGAGACAATTCCTCAACTACTTTTTCTTCTATCTTCTTTTTAGGCTCAGGTTTTTGTACCTCAATCTTTTTATCAGCATACTCTTGAGTATTTAAGATAGCAGATATGTAATCATCGTATTCATCCCCATCAATATTCTTAGGATCTAATTTAATTTTCTTAAGAACAGTAAACAAGCTTTCTTTTGTTGGGAAATTTACACGTAAATAGTCATTTGTATAAGCAACCTCTTCCACAACTCTCGTATCACTATACTCTTGAATTGTATCTTTAAGCAACTCTGCAATATCATCATTCTCATCGGTTTTAAGAGACTTATTTCCTGTCTGGTCATTAGGTTTTCCCTTAAACACTTGAATACCTATCTCCCATAATGAAGCACATTTACTCATACAATCAGTTACAGCACCTTTAAACCCGTCTGAAGGATCTGTGTTGTAACCTTCTATATCACCGCCTCCATACTGTAAAGGAGTGTATAAATCAACATCTCTTGCATACAGTCTTCCACTTACAACAACATTATTTATTTTTCCGCTTTTAGTTTTAGTTCTAGTGTATGTGTCGTTATCATAAATACCTAGAATAGTGTGCTCAAAATCCCATCCTCCAACACCAAACACATCATTAAGTCTTTCAGTTATAAATATTTGCTTAATAGTGGATAAAAATGTTTTAGTAGGATGCTTTTTAATAGCTTCTCTTGGTAAAGCAGAGGACAATTTCTCTCTATACTCTTTAGGTAATCTAGTATATTTACCTCCATATCCTGACCCTTTCGGGTGATTCTTTCCTTCTTCCATAATTTATTTTGATTTAAATAGTACAACTTGAGCTTCCTTGATAAGAAGATATTTTTCTCCAAAAATTTCAACAGGATAGCCAGCAGACTGAGGGTACATAGCTATCTCTCCAACTTTACAATCAAAAGGATATTTTTTATTTCCTATCATCACAACCTCACCTTCGATTAATTTTGTCTTAGATTGTTCAGTTAATATTATTCCTGATTTAGTTTTCATCTCTACCTCAAATGGTTTTAACAAAATATTATTTCCAGTAGGTCTTGGTAATTCTTTTTTATTGCTCATCTTCATTTAGTTTTTTTATTAAAGAGTCTGCTATAAAAATAGCGTCATCTGATATTTTTGTAAAATGTCTTTCTTGAGTTGGAGTGCAACTAGCATTAGCCATTATGCCTTGCATAGCAACAGCTATAAAATACTCTCTCTTTGTTAATCCCATTAGCTTAGGATTATCGCTATCCAATGATGGGAAAGCTGGTTGATTTGGATTCATAATTTTAATAATTTAATTGACAATACCTAGCGACCAACATACTGTCAGCCATATCTAGAGTTATTTTATGTTTAGGGTAAAATTGCTGGGCCTTACCCTTTAGCCTGTTTTTCCATTCAGTAGATGATTCTGACTTACCTTTTTTCATTCCAAAATACTTCATCCAAGTACTAGGAATTTTTTCCTCAAAAGGAATTTTGTTTTCTATTAATAAACTCTTTAACATGCCAAATGAATATCCTAATTTAAAGTTGGCTATACTTCCGTTCATTGGCATAGCATGAACTTTTTCAATTACACAAAACTTAGGGCAATCTACAGAAAAAGTATCTTTCACTATACTGTGCAAATCATGTTCAGTTAATTTTTTAAATCTAATAACATCTATTGACTCATCACCGTTGTTTGCTGTAGATATTACAGACATGCTTCCACTTCCTCCAGGATCAATGCCTATCCTCATCATCTTAATTCTCATATCTCTCCTTTTAGAATATTGTATATTTTCTTACTATCAAAATCATATTTAACCTTGTTATTAACTCTATTTGAGTTATTCTTAGCAACCAAAATATTAAAGTACCCATCTTCCTCAAATGTCCATTTGTCAACACCTTGGCTTTCCATTACCTTTCTAATAGTTGACCCAGCATAGGTCTTATTTTTTTTAGAAAGCTTTTCCATATTGGCCCAAAATGCATAATGAGATGCGTAATTCCAATCTTCCATATCACCTTCCTTAACCTCATCAACTTTTTGATGTCTGGCTGTAAGAAATTGAGCATAAGAAGTGCTATCGTCAACTTTAGGCTCTAACCTTGATATTATATCTTGATAATTGTTATATCCTTCTTTATCACCGCTTAACAAGCTTTCGTCAGACTTTTTATGTGCTATCCTAGCAGGAACTACCATGTTCTCCCAAAAGTCTTTTGATATGTTAGCTATCTTGTCACATATATCATCGTCACGTAAAACATACTCTACAGACAAATATCTACCATCCTTTAATATAGCTATCTCAAAATAATCTATCTCTAAAACTAACATATACATTTGCATTTGCAACATGTAATACGGTGGTATAGAAGTCTCCCATTTGTCTATAGCCATCTTTGACATATTCTTTATCTCTAGTCCTCCTGGCTTGTCTAGAACCTCTCCAAACATCTTCTTTTGACCTTTAGGAATAATACCATCAACAGATGCAAACAAGTGAGGATACTTAGGATTAGTAATATAACCACTTGGCTTAAAATAATCACGTATAACCTTTCCATCATTGTAATTATCCATATACTCGTCATCCCACCAATGCTTCCAACACTCTCCTACATAAGACTCTAAATGAGTTCCATGAAACATTGCTTCATTCTTAATGTGAGGTGGATCAACAATACCTGCCTTTTCGTAATATAACTGAATACTTGGTTTGTACTCAGACATTTTAAGACATGAAGCTATCTCACTTCCTCCTATTCCATTTAACCTAAATGCATGCCAATCAGGAGAATGCTCTACCATCTCATGATACTCTAAATACTCTGGTAATCCTATCTCTTTAAAATTCATATGCTATGCCCTATTTCTTTTTCTATTATTCTATTCTCTTTCTCAATTAAAGACAATCCTTTTACGATAATATTCATTAATACATCTTTCTCTTCCTTTGTTAAGGTGTCTGGATATATAAACTTATTGCCGTCTTTTTTTAAAATCTTAGAAGTTAATTGTGATACAACTATACGAACCCTTCTTCTAACTGATAAGGAATCATTTAACTTTAAGTCTATATTTTCATAAGACTTTTTTAATAGTTTGATTCGCCTATCTTCAGCAGATATTTTAGCTGACATTTTATCCTTCCACTCTTCTGATTTAGGATCTTTGTCGCTAACTTTTTTCTTATAGGTCTTGTTTAGTATTTCTTTTTTATTCTTCAATTCTTTTTCCCAAGAGACAAACTCATTGCCTAAACTTGTGTGCAGCTCATATTCTGACATGTATTTTAATTCTTCCATAGTATAAAGGTATTAGTTAAGTACGTAATCTATTTACGCTCTAAAAAGGTAAATCGTCCATGCCTTCTTCAGTGGCTGATGATTCCATTTCAGGCTCTCCAGAAGACTCCCCTTCAATCTTCCACGCCTTTATGTCATTATAAGACTTTCCCTTATAATCGCTAGTATCTAAGTTAAAAAATACCTTTATCTTATCTCCTTCTTTGTAAGAGAACTTCTTAACGTTGTCAATGTACTCTCCCGATTTAATCATCGAAAATACACATGACTGAGGATAATCATCTTTATCTTCCGTTACTTTAAACTTAATTAAAGCCCATTCTCCATTTTTACCTTCTCCAGATTTCTTATCTGTAATTGCGGTTAGTGTTCCTTCAAATTCAAACTGATTCATATTCTATTTTATTTTTGACCACTGAGCTATTTCTCTAGACCTCATCATATAATCTAAAGTTACTAACTCGTAGTTATTTATTGAATGATTAGACTCTCTAACATTCTTAAAAGCTATTTCTATTTGTTTTCTAGTGTAAATTGAATTTATTTGATCTGCCATAGATCTTGTTTGCTCATCAAACTCAACATTTTTATCTAGGTGAGTCCTGAACATCTTGCGAACAAAATCAGTGATAGGCTGATTGTTTACAAACTCCTTCTTCTTAATTGGCCTGTGTGCTCTTACCTTTGCTTTATTAAAGTACTTCTTAAATTTATCGTTCTTCACTATGAACTTAGGGCCAGTCTTAGGCTTTCCTTCAACTTGAAATGGATAACAAACATCTAAGAATGATTCGTTTTTTGTTTTGCTATCAGTATTAGTTAAAGAATATAAACTATTAGGAGTCACACCCAATATGTTTGCTAACTGCTGAATGGTAATAATATCAGGCTCGCTAGTAAAATTCACATCTATTTCCATGTCGCAAATGTATATTAAATTAATAATATATGCAACATTAAATTAATAAATTTAAGAATAAAATAATTTAAAAATTTGCTCTAACTTTTCTTGACAACTCAAAATCACCTCTCTTGTAGGCTTTAAGTAAATTAATAATCTCTGGCATTACATCTTCGTTTCTCATGCCTGTTCCCTCTCCTATTAGATGTATCATGTCAACTTCCATACTATCTTTTTTTACTAAATCTTGATATATAGACTCTCTTACCTCTTTAGATCTTTCTTTGGCATAAGAGTTCATGTGACTTGAAGACAATAACTCTAGCCAAACAGCAGGGTCTTTTAAAGCTACATGTATTGCAGAGTCAGATAGATTATAAATAAATTTTCTTGATGCGTTAGAGCTTAAGAAGTTATTAAATGTCTTTTGAGATTTAGCTTCTGCCCCTGTAACAAATATATCTTTAACGAAAGTCCAACAAACAAATAATAAGGACATTGATATTGTTACGAGATTCTTCTTTAAAGTGTCAATTAATTTTTCCATTTTTTAACCGTTTACGTTTTTCTTTAATATCTAGAACTTGACTGTATATCTTTAATATAATATATACAAGACCTGCCAAAGATACAAGCATTGTTATTGTAGTATTTATATTAATGACGGTTAAATAATTAAATATATTCATAAATAGTGCGGAAACAAAAGTTACTTGACCTGTAGTATCTAATAATGAGTTATCTTCTATCACCATAACTATTTGATTGTTATTATTTTAATAAGCTTAACTAGGTAAAGCATAAGGGCCATAGGCAAACAACTACAGATTGTGATGAAACACAGTAAAAGCATGAAGAAAAAACCATTAGCAGGTTTATAAGTATTACATTTTTCTTCTTTATATGATTGTTTACAATGACCTGGACCATCTAAAGGTAAAAAAGTAAAGTCTATTATTAACCTTAACATAACCCAATACCATCTAACTGTAGGAGAAGAGTGATCTGAATAATATCCTGTTCTGCCTGAAATAGTTGCATCTATACTACCGTAAGCTATAGTGTTTCCTAGCCTGTCTAGTGATATTAGTATGTTTTTAATATATTCCATTATTTTTTAAGGTGTGTCTATTTCTCTATCTTCTTCGTCCATATTGTAGCTTACAGCATTATTTTCTGAACTTGGCGCTTCGCCTACTCTGTCTTCAATAGTCATTGCATTAGATGTGCCGTTATTGCTGCCAACTTGGTCGGGTATAGTCCAAACTCCACCACTAAATGTAGCCTCTTCTCCCATTCTCCAATGTGCTACTGCTCCGCTGGGTAATGTAGTTGGAGTGCCACTATTATAAAGAGTAGCAATGTTTGCACTTTGGTCTGAATCAAAAACTGAAACCTCATCCATTAAGCCTTTGTATTCAAATAAGCTGCCCGCAAAATGTCCTATTTTAAAATCATAAACTGCGTTGTTAATACTTGCGGGAATACTTGTCGTATTAGTCCCTTCTAAAACTCCATCTACATAAATTCTTATGGATGTAGAAGGTACATAAACAACCGCTACGTGATGCCAAGTATTATCGGCTATGTTAGTTGTTCCTCCGACATTGTAACTTGTTGCTCCATTCCAAATATAAAAAACTGGTTTGTTTACTATTTTACCCCAAAATGAGAATGCTCTTTGTGATGTTCCATTGTCTTTTGATAATATACAACTTTGAACCCCAACGGTTGAATCTAATTTTGTCCATACAGACAAAGTAAAAGCTCCTGTTATTTGTAAGTCTGTTGGATTGCCGCAATCAATATAGTCATCAATTCCATCTAGCTCAAATGAATAATTAGAAACTTTATTAGCTACAAAGTTTTCATTGTTAGGTATTAACCACTGTGGAGATTTCCAAGCACCGTTGTCTCCCATTCTTAGCCATACTGTAGGAGAAAGGTCTGTTAAGTCTGTTGGTATTCCACTATTGTAAATTGTAGATACATTTGCGCTTTGGTCTGTATCAAAAATTGCTACTTCGTCAATTAAACCATTAAAATTATATATTGTTGAATTTAATCCCTTCCCTATTGTTAATGAATCAGTATTTATATCTATTGTGCCACTTGCCGAAGTAGTCCCTTCTAAAACACCATTTGTATATATTTTTAACTCTAAGCCATCAAAAGTAACTATTATATTATACCAAGTTCCGGGAGTTAAAGTGGTAGTTCCCAAAGCATTATATCTTACTCCACCTATCCATATTGAGCAGCTTGGTCTATTTGCTGCATTCGTTGCCATTTGATAAGCATTTGAAGTCCATCTTTTTGCTATTATAAAATCATCAGCAGTAGCAATAGAAGGCCTAATCCAAGCAGATAAAGTCATTGTATTAGTTAAATTAAATACGGTACTATTTCCACAATCAATATAACCATCAACTGCATCAAAATCTAGCGAATAGGTATTAGCGAAAGGTGCGCTTGTTTGCACTCCCATATTTGCGCGATATGCTATAATTGGACTAT
>CERP01001505.1_pt1 | contig 11704 bp, 14 predicted proteins | sample 530801 | NCBI WGS metagenome assembly CERP01 (sample SAMEA2620991, study PRJEB7988) | marine metagenome | biome: marine biome (ENVO:00000447); feature: surface water layer (ENVO:00002042); material: "saline water (ENVO:00002010), including plankton (ENVO:xxxxxxxx)" | depth 5 m | reverse complement strand
AATGTAATTAAATAATATAAAAAATATATAATAATAAAAATCTAATTATTATTATATATAACTATGTCCAGAACTGTTTTAGAACATATTGTTAGACCGTTAGAAAATCAATCTACATACGAAGAATTTACAAATATAAATTTTATGTTAGGTTTCGCTGGTCGTAAAATGTTGCCCAACACTGTCAGATTAAATGGTAGACTTAAAGTTTTAGTAGGATCTCCATCCGCACAACTTAAATCAGGTGATGGTGAAGTATTTTTAGACCCTGATGTTGCAAGTCATTCAGTCATTCAAACATTAACAACCTCTACAAATAACCAAGGAAACTTAGAAAATTTAGATAATTATGGTAGATATGTTAAAATTGTCCAAAATGCAATGACTACTGAACCAGATCAACATAATTCATCAAATGCCTGTGAATTAAGATGTCCTAATTTATCAATGATGAGAGATTTACTCGAAGGCGAAAAAGTTAAAGGTGTTGCACAACCTGTCCCAAATACACAAGAACCATCATCTTTTTCATTAAAACCATTATTTATTCTCAACTCTGTTTCATCAGTTAATAGTGAAGATACTCCTGCCGTAAGACACGATACAACTGGTGATATTAGAATTTCAGTTAGAACTGCCCCAAATAATACCGTCTTTTTTGGTTCAGGTGCTGATGCAAATACTAAATATGAACTTTCAGATTTATTTATTACATTTATGTCTATTCCAGATGATGGAGAACAACCACCACTTTTATTAAGACCAAAATATTCTATTAAACAAACTGCTCAATCATCACTTTTTAACTTTTCAGCAAATGCTCCAATTAAAGCATCAAGTGCTACTATTTCATATGTTAAACAATCAGAAGAAAGTAATGTAAATACTAATAGTTTCAGATTAGAAAGACCCGTTGGTGTTTCAAGATTACAATTTTTACTAAATGATCAAAGTAATGTTTTACTCACTTATCCATTAGAACAACAAGAAGAAATTGTTCAACACGGACTTTCATCAGTTGCAGAAGTTAGAGATAATCAAGCAAGTTTATCAAATTTATATGCCAATAATTCTTATTTACAAGGTTTAAATTTTGGACAAGTAATAGATGTTTCTATGGAAAAATTCGGATTTAATTTACAATCCTCTATTTCTAATACTGCTCCATTAACTTGCTTTGTCCATTTCCACGGTTTAGTTAATCTTTAAACTATAAAATGATTTAAAAAAATATATAGTATTATATATATAATATTGATGAACTCAATTATTTCAGTTCAATGTAATCAGGTCTCCAAAAAAAAAATAATGTATAATTGTCCAATCTGTAATGAATATCATTATCACGGAAATGAAAAAAACAGTTTAAAAAATAGAACGACATATAGATTAACACACTGTGTTGCGGACAATATAAAAATTATTATAAATAATAATACTTTTAGGATTAAATAATATTTAACAAAGTTAAAAGTTAATTAAATATTCACTATGTGAATAATTATATAATTCACATAATGAATATATTTAAAAAATATATATATAATAATAAAAAATCTCATTATTATTATATATGCCGTATTTTAGTGCTGGGATAAAATCCGAGGAAATGGAAGCCAATACATATGTTGAAAATTTAAAAGCAGTGTTCAGATTTGAGCCAAATGAAGTCTATATGTCTAATATGAGATTGCTCAACTGTGGGGCTGTTAGAAAACAAGCAGGAACTGCAACATATAATGAATTATGTGGTGCTTTATCAGTAATTAAAAGAATTGCACTTTATGACGATAATGTCCTTTTAGATAGTGTTGATAAGTTCCCATTATGGGCATCTTTCAGATCATTTAATAATACAAATGATGATAATATGAGTAGACATAATAACTTAAATAAAAAAAATATGGGTTTTGTATCTGAAGTTAGTGAAGCTAATCCATCACAAGAAACTGTTCAACAATTAGGTGAAAGTTCAACAATTACAAATGATACAAATACAACCGCTAAATCCTACATATCTTTAAGAGATGTTTTATCATTTTTAGAAAGTTCTACATATGTACCAACAAATGTTTATAAAGGATTAAGACTTGAAATTGAATTTAATACAAATCTTGCCGATATTTGCCCTGCTTCTGTTGGTGGTACTGATGGTGTTAATACTTTAAGACCATTCCTTTCTTATGAAAGAGTAATGAACCCCGAATTAATGAGCAAAGTAATGAGTGGATACAAAGGAACACAATTCTCTCCTGTTGAATTATCAACTGTTTTTGTTGATCCTGCTGGAGATGCTGAACAAAATAAAAATTTTACTTTAAATTCTTATAATAATAAAAATCTTGAAAGAATTTTAGTTGTAAAATCTCCATTAACTGGTGGAACATCATCTACTAAATATGGACAAACTGGATCACTTGCTATGAACAAAGAAAGATTTAATTTTATTTCTGGTGGTGATACTCTTATTCCACAAGATGTTTCATCTGATAATAGAAGGCTTGCACTTCTTAATGATTTATATTCTGACTGTGATGTAGCCTATGCTGGTATGTCTCCAAATGAAGGAGATACAACAGTATCAAGTGCTGATGAACAAGTTGGACAAACCTCATATATTGCATATGGTGTTAATTCTTTTGTTTCAAATAACTTTCAACTTAAATATCAAAGAACTGGTGTTACTGGTGGACCTCAATCTAATGAGGGAATGAACTTAAATATTTATGGTGAGGTATTAAAAGCAGTTATTAGAGATGGTGATAGTTATAGAGTTCAATATGTTTAAATACAAAAATACAAAATTACAATTTTTTTCAATAAATAATTATATTAATAATATATTAATTTAATTATTTTATTTTATTTATTTTATAAAAAGTTTTATTAATTTTAGTATTTTTTGTATTTTTGTATTATTTTTTGGCTTTCATTTCTGCATTTTTAATCATTGGTAAATTTCTATTTGCTCTTGATAATTGTAAAAATACAGTATTATTATCTCCTAATTTATCAGATAATCTTTTATCTTGGTCTAAGATTCTAACTTCAAAAGCCGATAATGTGACGGGGCTTCCTGTATGGATATATGGGATACCTGCTGAACTATCAGCAGATGTATATGAATTAATATTATAATAATTACTAATAATTCCTGAAATTGTCTGAAAATTTTGTGTTTCTGTATAAAAATCATTTTTATAATTTGAATTAATTTCTAAATAATAAAATCCTGTATCCGCTGATGTTTCGAATAATGCTGTTTTACTTGGGATTACTGATGTTAAATTAGAATTAGCACTTGCGACTTCATTTGAGGCTTTTCCACCTGTTCCTACTGTTGGCACAAGAAAGAAATTATCATTTTTTTGAACTCCTACATCGGCAATCACTTGTGCAGTAGTAAATTGCTCTGATGCTTTTACATTAAAAACAGGAACTTGAACATCATCACCATCTAATGATCCACTTGTATGTTGTGGATGGACCTCTAAACTAGTATCAAAACCTAATTTATCTTGCCAAAAACTGGCAGGTTCAAGACTATTAAATACAATACCACCATTAGAACTACCATAAAACTCAACACTATTATCTTGTGATCCATTAAATGCTACAATAATAGTTCCACTATCATCATAGTAAGGTGTATGAATAAATTCCCAAAATAGTTTATTATCATTTGGATTAAATTTTAAAGATATTGCAGATGCTCCTATCCACTGATTAGCATTATATTTATATGCTTCTATTATTCCTCCATCTAATGCTTTAACCATAATATCCCCACTTGCTGTTTGATCTCCACTTTCAATTAAAAATTGACTTTCAACTAATTTTGTAAATTGTTGTTGATTTGCAACTAATTGACAATTATCAGAAATTACACTTGAGATTTCATCTGCTGTATATTTTCCTGCTGGAATTGTAAAAGTTTTATTATTCAATACTGGCTCATAGATGATTTCACCACCGCCCTCTGGAAATATAAATGGGTCAAATTCATCTTGTGGAGGTGTTGATAAGTTTCCATTGAAAGGTAATTCAAAACCTGTAAGATTAGATGCTGGTGAGCCATTAGGATTTTTCCCTGATGTAGGTGTTCCATCAGCATTTAAAATTGAAACTATTTTTAATGTATTTGGTCTACAAATAATTGGAAAACCTAAAATCCAGAAAAAATAAAATTTATAATTTGATTTATCAGGGGCAATTACTGCATCTCTTGTATTAGCACTTGGACCCATTCCGAAACCGCCTACATATTTATTCTGATCTACATCTAAATTATTAACATTCTTTTTTTGTGGGAAACCTCTTTCCGTTTTTACAGTTCCCTTTATTGGTTTTCCTGTACTATCTTCATATGTGAAATTAATAATACATTGACCATAATAAACACCTTTATATTTTGAATCAACTGTTAAATAAAAACCTATATGTCTTTCTAATAATTCAGTCCCTGCTTTTGGTCTTGCTAAAAATACTAAATCACCATTTGGTTTATCTGCTGGTAATGGGTCGGCTGGAAATAACACAACATTTGTATCTCTATTTAATCTATTATATAAATAAAAATTCATAGAAATTTCTGTATCTTCATCTAATTGAATTTGTGAATTTTCAATTGCAACCGTATCACAGAATGCACTATGAAGACTTAATTGATCTCCTTCATAAAGTGTAATGTTATAATTCAAATTTGGTTTATAGTATCCATTTTCTACTTTATTATTGTCATTTTGTTGTAATTCTATTATTTGATTTATGTTATTAGACATCGAATATATAATAATAATTAGATTTTATTATTATATAAATATTAACAAAGTTAAATTTAATTAAAAATAGTAAGTTTTATATATATTTATTTATATTTTCTTTTGCTATTTATAGATTTTCTTTTTGGCATTTCAAAAAGTTGATTTAATGATTTTTTTGGCTTTTTTCTTTCTTTTTTTTCATTTTTTTTTTCAACATCTTTTGTAAATTTATATTGATTATTATTATACATTAAGATAAGTTAGATAATTATATTTATCATTTTTTAGATTTATCGTAGGGCTTACCTGCTTCCCAGTTTATTCTAATATTCATATCTTTTTTTTTCATTTCTGCTAATTCTTTTATTTTCTTTTTTCCGTGTTTCTTTACTAATTCAGGTAAAGTTGTTGGTGTTGTTTTATCAACTCTAATTAATGGTCTGCAAGAATGTTTATCTTTACCACCTGCACCACATTTAACCTCTCTATTTTCAAGTAAAAATGGTAAAACTTTAATCCATCTTTCTTGTCTCCATTTCATTAATTGAGGTTTTTCATCTTTATCATCACCTTTAAATTTTCCACCTAATTCTTTATATTTTCTTACTAAATACATAGATTTATATGCAGAGTGTCTTTTATAAGTTTCATCAGCCATTTTTTTCGCTTTTCTATAAATGTCCTTATCAAGATATTTATCCATATACTTAATTATAGATTTTAAATAAAATTATTAATATAAAATCTCCGATTATATATATAATGTCTGAATTAGAAAATAAATTAAGATCAATGAAAATATCAGATCTAAAAAAAGAAATATCTAAAACAAATGTTAGAGGATATTCAAAATTAAGAAAAGAAGAAGTTATACAATTTATGTTAAAAAATAAAAAACGATTTATGTATTTATTAAATAATTCTGAAAGAATAAATAAACAATTTATAAAAAAAGGTGGTAAAATATTTGTTATTAAAAAAAAAGAACCTAAAAATCTACAAAATAGCGAACCTAAACCAGCAGAAAAACCAAAAAAAACAAAAGAAGAAAGAGATAAAAGAATTAAAGAAATAGAAGAAAACCAAAAAAAAAGAATGGCTAAAAAAAAAGCACAATCAGAATCTAAACCAGAACCTCTACAAAGTAGCGAACCATCTACAAAAGTAGCAACTAATAAATTAACACCATTAAGTAAAATTAAAAAATTTGAAAATATTCCATTTAGAGTTTATGATGCTAAATTTGATCCAACTCGTGGGGGCTTTGAAAGAGATGATAAAGAATTAACTTTTAAGGGCGAATTAAATCAAGAAGAAAAAAGAATAAAATTAGATTTTTTTATTAATCGTGGATTAGAAAAAGGAGAACCTACAAAAGTATTTTGTAGATATTTCAAATATTTATTAGATAATAATTTTATTACAGATGATTTTAAAATTGTTTTATATGCTGATGCATCATATGGTAAAGATGATAATTTAGATAAATTAGTAAAATACTATGAAGGTTTATCATTTAAAAAATTTGGAGAAATAGCATTTGGCAATCAGCCTATGGAGACAACAGTAAAAGATTTTATTGATGTATGTAATAATAGAGTTTTATCTACAAAAAAAGAACCCAAAGATCTACAAAGTAGCGAACCTTCAAAATTGGATAAATTAAAAATAGATCTTGAAAAATTGCAAAAAGAATTAAATAAATTACCACAACCCAGACAAGCAAAAACAGCAGAATTAGCAGAAAAAATAAATAATATGAGACAAAAATTATCATCTAAAATAGCAAATATTAAATTTGATATATTTGAAGAAGAGGGGAAACAAAAAGATAGAGACGAAAAAGATAGAATTAAAAAAGAAAAAAAAGAATTATCAGATTTTAAAAAAGCAGTAAATGAATTTATTAAAAAACCTACGGAAGAATTACTAGAAGAAATAGATAATAAATTTGAATTAACTGATGAAATACCAGAAAGTCTTTTAAAAAAATTAGAAAGAGCAATTGATAAATTTAATAAATAAAGTTTAAATTATTAAATGATTTAAAAAAATGTATAGTATTATATATAATGGAAAAGATAAATTCTAAAGAATATAATAACATTGTCGATTTAAAACGGAAAAATTATAATAAATTATATTATGAAAATAATAAAGAAAAAATATTAGAGGGTATGAATGAAAAAGTATTCTGCAAATATTGTAATAGAGAATATGCGAAACATAGATTTAATAAACACTGCCGAAGTGCGAAACATATTATGAATGTTAAATTATATAATTTAGAAAATAATTTACAAAATAAAAATATATAGTTTTTTTAAACTATAAAAAGGTTTAAGAAAATATTTTATAATATATAATATATATAATAAAATGTTTGAAATGTTTGAATGTATAAATGTTGAAGTGCTTAATAAATTAGCAAAACTAACTTTAAGTCAATACGATTTTTTAATGTCTAAATCTACTACTAAAAGGCATAATGAATACGATAATAAAGAAGAATATACAAAAGTTATGAATTATTGTAAAGCCTACAAAGGCGATTTAGAATTAGGTAGATCTGGATTAAAGCAAAATTATTATCAACTAAAAGGTGAATTTGGTAGATTACAAGCAGGTCGCCCATCTATCCAAAGATTATTTAATGGAGTTAGGGGAATGTTATGTGAGGGAAAAATGATTGATGTTGATATTTCTAATTGTCATCCACAAATTTTATATAATTTATGTAAAAAATATGATATTGAATGTAATTATTTATCTGAATATATTGAAAATAGGGATGAAAAATTACAAGAATTAATGAGTAGTTATAATTTAAATAGAGGACAAGCAAAAGTTCAATTTTTAAAATGTATTAATAAAGATAGTTTATCAATAAAAATTGGAAAGAAATTAGTAAAAAATAATTCATTTTTCCAAAAATTTGATGTACAAACAAGTAAAATAATAAAAAAACTTGCAAAAATTTATAAAAAAAATGAAAGATTTAGTCAATGGTATGAACATAAAGATTATAATACAAATGGGAAATTTTTTAATTTAGTTTTACAGGATATGGAAAATAATATATTAGGGGATGCTATGAAAAATGTAATTGCAAGAACTAATAATGATAATAACGATTGGCACAGAATAGGTGTTTTAATGTTCGATGGTTGTATGATTAATAAAACAAATTTTAAAAATGAATTAATTAATTATGGTAATTTAATTGAAAGATTAGATAATTATTTTGAAGATAGGGGTGGTTATAAATGGAGTATAAAACCACATACTACCGAATTATTACAATATCTTAATGAAATGGAATTAAAATCAAATAGAGATTTTTATATTGCAGATGATGTTATTAGTATAGTAAATCATATTTTATTAGATCCCCTAAAAGATAAATTAGTAAAATGTAATGGTGTTATTTATTTTATGAATGAACATAAAATAGAAAGTAATGAAAAAATGATAAAATATGAATTATTTGATTTTATATCTGAACAAGATTATTATATAACAAATAATGTAAATGGAAAAGATAAAAGAATAAATGTATCAAAAATACCAAATCATATTAAAAATATTGTTGAAGGTTTAATATGTAAATGTCAAAAAAATAATAATTTTATTTCTGATGTCTGGGATTATACTCAATATAAGTTATTTTTTAAAAATGGATATTTCGACTATAAATTAAATAAATTTGTTAGTGGAATATTTAATAAAACATTTATTAAAATAAATAAAAATTATGAGAAATCGAATAATGATAAACTAAGAAAAGAAATAAATAATAAAATATTTGATCCAATTTTTACAATAGATGAGAATCAAAATGTTAAAGAAAGAAAACAATTATTAGAGTATTTTAAATATACTGTTGGTCAATATTTAGCAGGAAATATTGAATTAAAAAGATGGACATTATTGCAAGGTTTTAGAAATTCAGGCAAAGGTATTATTGGAGATTTATTAAAAAATGCTTTTGAAGGATATGTAATGACTACAAATAGTTCAAATTTTTCATATAAATCAAATAATACTGATAGTCAAAAAGCATTATCTTGGTTAATTGATTATGAATTTGTAAGAATAGCATTAACATCAGAAATTACAATATCAGATGATGAAAAATTAGATGGTAATATGATTAAAAAGTTTACATCAGGTGGTGATTATATTATGGCAAGAAAAAACTTTCAAGATGAAAAAGAATTTAAAATACAATCAGGATTAATTGTTTGTTGCAATGACTGTCCAAAAATAGAACCTAATGATGCTCTTGAATTCTGCGACGAGATTCAAATGAAATCTAAATTTATTGATGAAGATTATGATGATGTTAAATTTAATGGATTTAATTATTATAAAAAAGATAATTCACTAAAATCAGAATTTTTAAAAAGAAATGAAATAATTAATGAAATTATAAATATATTTATTGAAAGTTATTATATTCAATCTGAATATCCAAAAGAATTAAGACGAGAATTGCAAAATAATGATGATAATGAATATTTAATATTAAAAGAATTATTTGAATTTACAAAAGATCCAAAAGATTTTATAGAGAATAAATATTTGAAAGATATGTTAAAAAATGCTCAAATTTCATTTACATTAAAAAAAGCTAAAATGTTATTGAAAGCAGAAGGAGCAAAAGAACATACTTTTAAAAATAAAAGAGGATTATTTGGTATTAAAGTAAAAGATGAATATAATTCAGATAATGAAGATTATAATGATTTATAAATATATAATAATTCAGATAATGAATATTTAATTAAATTTTAACTATGTTAAATATTATATAATAATAAAAAATCTAATTATTATTATATAATGTCTTCTTTACGAGGTTTTAATAGTGATAAAAAATTAACTGATATAATTAATAGAATTAATGCAATAAAGACTATTTTAGAAGCCCCTGTATTACCATCTGGTGGGGCAACAGAAGCAAAACAAGATGATATCATAACTGAATTAACAGATATTGATACTAATACTGGTATTGTTTCAGGGGCAGTTGTAGCAGGAAAAATGAGAGTAGATATCGCTGATATTGAAATAAAGGGGCAAGAATTAATGGCAGATAGTCTCCCCGTTGTTATAGCATCAGATCAATCAGCACTTACAGTTTCAGAAACTTTTTTGCGAGATACTCAAAATTTAGATTTTACCGTTTCTGCTGGTAGTAATAATACATCTGCTGGAATAAATATGTCTCCTGCTGGAAATCCCACTTATAGACAAGTTGCAATTTTTGGAGAAACTGATAATACTACAGATTTTGATATGTATGTACAATTTTCAAATGATAATTCAAATTGGTACACAGGAGGATATAATGAAATAATTCAATTAAATGTAGATCCATTAGATCCATCAAAATCAACTTTTTATAAATTAATTGATAGTCCTCCACAATGGATAAGACTTTTAAAATTAAATTCAACCCTTTCATTAGAAACATTATCGGTAAGGTCGAGTAGAATTAATTAATTAATTAATAAAATTAATAAATATAAATATAGTATATTATATAAATGAAAATAATTTTAAAAAAATTATCAAAAAGTGATAAAAAAGATAAAAAATATAAAGCCGAATTTGAAATTATAGAAAATGATAAAATAAAAAAAAGGACGACACATTTTGGATTTAATGACCCCAAAGACAAAAAAAATGATTATACATTGCATAAAGATATTGAGAGAAGAAACAGATATATTAATCGACATTGGACTGATTTAAGGACAAATGATTTATCAAAACCAGGATATTTATCTATGGTTATTTTATGGAATAAAAAAAATATAAAAGATGCTATAAATGATTATAATAATAAATTAAAAATATTTAATAAAACGGGGAAATTTCCCTTATCTAAATTATTAAAAGATGGCGGAGTTAGTGAAAGTGATATTAAAAAATTAAAAATAATTATCTAATATGATATAGATGAAAGGGGAAATTATATTAAAAATTCTTAAAGTATTAGTATATCCATTTAGTAAAATTAAATATTGTAAGTCGTCTTGTTGTAAATCCGAATGTACACAATTTGATCCAAAAAAAGATGATAGTGTTTTTAATGAAATGTAATGATTATAATAATAAAATCTAATTATTATTATAATAATGCCATTTAGATTAGATTTCTTCAAAGAAGGACACGAGGGTAAAAAGTTTCCTCATTATATGTTGTTTAATATGACTAAAAAAACTTATGCTAAAAAACATTTTAAGGCAAAAGAAGGGGCAATTAATTTTGCTAAAAATGCTATAAGATTTCGTGAGAAAAAAGATAGTAAAGTTATAGTAAAAAATGGTAAAACATTTATAATCCCCAAATAATATTATATATATTCAATATGTGAATTTATATAGTATTAATCATTTTAATTGCAAATATTCATTAATTAAATCTTCTTCATAATCACCCAGACCGAAATTATTTCCTTCTAATAAGTAAAATTTAATACTTTCTTGAATAAATTTCCGATTTTTTAATTTTGTTTGATCTTGTGGTTTATCATCATATAAACATCTCATAGTTCTGTTTGTCCCCAATTTATAATAATGAACTGAATTATGTCCTAATAATTCTTCGATATAATCATTCATCATTAATATAGTTTTATTATCTGCAAATAGAGATCTTAATGTATTTTTGGGATTTGAAAATACAATTTTAGTTAAATTCATTTTTAACAGTTTTTTATTGAAATCAATTTTACTGATTTTATCATTGTCATTATCTGTAAAAGTTTTAAATTTAGTATCCATTAATATACATATATAATATAACCTTAAATCCTTTTTTAGTTTAAACATATATTCTTTAAATCATTTTATGGTTTAATTGTATTTTTGATGTGCGGGCGGTCTATCTTTTTGTATAATTGCTTTTTACCATTTTATGAGGGACTACC
>CERP01007577.1_pt1 | contig 11730 bp, 19 predicted proteins | sample 530801 | NCBI WGS metagenome assembly CERP01 (sample SAMEA2620991, study PRJEB7988) | marine metagenome | biome: marine biome (ENVO:00000447); feature: surface water layer (ENVO:00002042); material: "saline water (ENVO:00002010), including plankton (ENVO:xxxxxxxx)" | depth 5 m | reverse complement strand
CTTAGTGCCAAGACTAAAACCGTCAGTAATTAACTCAAGGTTAGTATTGGTACTAGTACCCCAAGTGCCGTCTTCATCGCCGGTTGTAATCTCTTTTAACCGGAGGTTATTTACATAAGTAGCCATCGTTTTTCTCCAGTCTTAAACTAGTGTGCTGCCACCAGCAGCAGGGATTGTGGTCGCGTAAATTGTTGTATTCTGACGCAAATTTAGTGCCTCACCGCAGTCAGCACAAGTATCGGCAGTTAGCTCCGTTTCGTCAAGATCGTAGCCACATTTACCGCATACCACTTCAATTTCGTGTTTCGGGTCTATTGTATCACCGTTATTCGCGGCTTCGTTTACTGTTTTCATGCTGCTATATCCGTCCAATTAGGTGTTTGAGCGATAGGGGCTATGTCAGTCCAGTTAGGGTCACCGCCCGGAATTATCTGGCTCCAGACCAGTACTGTTCCTACTTCACCCGTGGCCTGTACGCCAGTGGCGTATACCTTCGCCCCCGCGGTTTCTGTGGTCTCGCCTAGTGCTGCGGTGCCCTGCACGCCGGTGACGTTGACGTTTTGCTGTAGCAGTACAGTAATATTGCCTAGGGCCGATGTTGCTTGTAGGCCGGTTTCTGTGACGTTTGCATCGGCTGTAACGGTTACTGTGCCTAGAGCTGTGGTGCCCTGTACGCCCGTAACATTAGCAGTCGCCTCACTTTGAACATTGGCAGCGCCTAAAGCGGTAGTTCCTACAACGCCCGTAACAGAGAAGATCGCGTTACCAACTACAGTTGCGGTGCCTATCTCACCAGTTGCTGCGTTACCAAGAGCGCTTATTGCTCCATCGGCGTTAGCTACAATATTGCCTAGTGCCGTAGTAGCTCCTACACCTGTAACTGATACGCCCACGCCTTCTTGGACTGTAACCGAGCCTATTTCGCCTGTGGCCTGTATGCCTAGAGACTGACCCCAAGAGCCTTGCCCCCAAACACCGCGACCCCAACCACCTAACAGAACCTCTGCATCGAACCTAAGCGTACCTAACTCACCTGTGGCGCTAAGCCCTGTAACCGAGATAAGCGCGTTTGCTTGCGCTTCAACAGTCCCTAAAGCAGTCGTTCCGGAAACTCCAGTGAGCGTTACGAGCGCGTTGCCTACAACACCTACGGTCCCTAGCTCACCTGTAGCGATTGGCAGGGCATTACCTTCGCCCCACGAATCTGTACCCCAAGTGCTAAATCCCCAACCGGAGAGTGGGACCGTAACGTCAGCCATCTACTAGGCAATCCGGATGATCGCGTTGCTCGCGTCGGCCGCAGGGAAGACAATAGTAAAGTCGCCCGCAGTAGAAGTCTTATCCGAACCGAAGTCTAGTACCGCTATCGCAGGATTAGTGCCGCCGTTTGCTAAGTATATAAGCGCACCACGAGCAGTGATCGTTGCAGTAGAGAACGTCAGGTCAGCAAAGTCCAAGAACGCTGTAGTGCCGCTTGAAGCAGGGTTAGCGGAGATAGTCAGCGTGCCGCCGCCTGCGCTGTAGCCTGTGCCTGAGACTTCGTTTGTCGCTGAATACGCAGTAGTAGTAGCATCTAGCGTAGCTGAGCTAGTGTACAAAGCCAGCTTAAAGACCTGTGACGTGCCCGAAGCAAAGTCAAAGTCTCCACCAAGGATTTGAACTTTGAATGATGTTGCCATAGCTTGTGTAATAGCCATTTGTGTTTCCTCTTAAATTAACGCGGTTCTATTCTAAGTTGACCAGAGCGGTACATATCTTCCCGCATCTTTCCGTCACCTAAGTTCTTTAATAACGCCATAGCGTCTACGTACATCTTCTGGTACAAGGCCACCATATCAGGCTCACCCTTAATGAAGCGTATTGCTTCAACTAAAGCGCCGTTAAGCAGGGCAGAATCAAACTCATCGCCAAGCCACGTAGTACCCGCAGTGACAATAGTCTCGGGGTAGTAGCCGTAATGTAACTCTACTTCATACGCTGCATTAGGCGTTGGGCCTATGATAAACGCGTTGTCGTCAAAAATTCCGTAGTGTACGGGCGTACCTGTACTTGTTGGTCCGGGGTACGCCTCACGAATAAAGTTAACGTCTTTATTCAGCAAGTATGTGTAGTTGCCCTGAGCATCAATAACCGCCAAAGAGAACGTGTACAAGAAGTCTGTAGGGTAAATTAAATACTTGTTGCCTGTTGTCAGGTTGCCCGTCTGGTTTTTACGCAGCGCAGGAATCTGAACAGTGTTATATATCTTCTGCTCGGCCTGTTCAGTAAACATAGCAAGCTGGGCATCCGTAAACGACTGCTCGCAAATGTCCTCAATGTTTGTCTTAAGCTCGGTGTAATTCACCTGCTACTCCTTAAGCCATTGGGCCTCGGGCCATAGTGCCCTTAGTAGCTGCACCTACGCCGCGAACCTTAACACCGCTAGTCTTCATGTCTTTAGGCGGTTGATTGCAGCAGTCAGCAACAGTGTACTTAACAGGCTCATTCGGGAACTCGATGACCTTGGGTACTTTTACGTTTGATCGTGACTTCATTTTCATTTCTGTCTCCTAGGTTGTAGTGACCGTTACTTGTCCTACGACGCCTGTCCCTTCCAAATTGTCTGGTGTAAGTCCAAAAGGATCGTTTAGCCCTACTGGGTCCCAACCCCACTGTATGTCTCTGCTTGCTACTAATTCTGCTGAGTCCGGTCTTGGGTCACGTATAGCTTGTGGATCATCTACCGGAAACTCACCTAGCATAAGCTGCGGTTGGTCTGGGTTCCAACACTCAGGACACGCCTTAATGTTAGTTTTATTTCCCTTAACAATCAGCTCTTTAAGCTGCGATAGCCTGTATTGAAAGCCACATACATCGCATATTGCTAACGCTTTTTGTCCCGAGGCGTATTTATAGCTCATAAGCCTACCTTATGCTGCTTATACGGGGCACCAAGCTAAGCGTTGCTTTCTCCCTGTCTTCACCCGCTGCTAGCTCAAACTGACGCTCGTACTCGGCCTGTAGCATAGGAATGCGAGGCATCAGTTCTGGGTCTTTTTGGGCTATATAATATGCAAGCCCTGCAACGAGGCAGGGCAAGAAACGGAAGTTCACATCGGCGGTATTAACCCCTGTCCCAGAATCTTGTATTCGGCGCATACGCCAGTATTTAAGTATGTAAAACGGTGCAAGTGCAGTACCTTGGTCTGGTACAGGCCACACAGTAACCGAGGGGTTTGCTTGCCCACGATCTACATAAAGCTGTATAGGGCGGCCCTGAGAGAGCTTGTTAGGTATGCTGGAGTAGGTAGAGACACTGATACGCGTGATGTTTAGATCAGACTGAGTAGTTACACTACCGTCGCCTGTGCGTACAACGTGCTCTAAAAGGTCTATTGTGTCGGCGGGCAGGTCGTATGTGGCTGTGCCTGTTACGAGATTTGTTGTGCCTTCCTCGATAGTCCACATGTTGATGCCACGATTCTGCCACTCGATAGTCAACAGATTCATAGACCTACGAGCAGTGCGCAGGTCGTAACCAGAACGCATTTCTCTACCGGCACGCTCCCACGCTTCTTCCGCAATCTCGGTGAAGTCCATGTTGAATGTAGCTGTGCCAGATGTAGCCATTATTTACCCCAACTTTCCCGCGCTTTCTTCTGCGCAGTTTTAGATAAATCTTTGTAATGAAATAACTTTGCGGACTTAGCTGACATCGTTTTGCCTGTCATTACAGTCCCGTCGGGGTGTTTGTGCGTGCCCCCTCGGTGCGTTTTACCGTTTTTAAAGTAGTGGTTTACGCCCTTAGCCATTATTTCTTCTTCCTTTTAAGCGATGCTACACGCTTAGGTTTACCTGCCGGTTGCCCTAGGCGCTTCTTCTGCGCTATACGGGACTTCTTCTCTGCCGCGGTCATCTCACCAGAGGTCTTAGGCGTTTTACTAGAGACCCGCTTTGTGGGCCTACAGTACGGGGTTCCCCGCTTATCGCCCTTTTTACGTCCACAAGCCTTGCCTGTCTTGACGTCTTTCCAGTCTTCCTTAAACCACCGCTTTAGGGCCTTGCCCTTCTCGGTTTTACGAACGGCCACTGGCTTTCTTCTTTCTGCACTTGGCGATAGCGCCCGAGGCATACGCAGATGGGAAGACTTTGTACGATGCCTTCACCTTGCGGTAACAATCGTCTTTTACAGTCCCGCCCTTCTTAAACGTAATGGGCTTCATTTTGCCCATGCCTCTGCACTTCATCATCGCATTGTACCCTTAGTTCGACCTCGGATAGCACAGCCGTCACCAACACAGCCGCCTTTCTTGTACTTCATGACTTTGCCGCCCATGTTCATCTTGCCTTTGCCGTCAGCTGCGTAGAACGGGACTTTCTCTCCGTTCTTTTCTACCATTTTCAGTTTGCCGCCCATGTTGTACCGTTTTGTTCCGCAACCTGCCATGATGTTCTCCTAGCGAGTCTTAAAATACATAGTAATTTCAAAGCCTAACCGTACATTTTCGTATGAAGGTTTAGTCCACATAACAGTCTCCTACCACTTAACCTTGTCAGCCCAGTAGGCTGCGCTCATTTTGCCTTTGGCGATATTCTTGCCGTGACGAGCCTTAAACGACTTGCGCTTAGCTTTCATCTTGGCAGACTCGCCAGCTTTGGGTTTGCCAGCAGTGCTTGCGCCTTTCTCACCAAAACGAATTATCTTCTCCTTCCCGTTCTCACAAGCCTTCACAATGTGGGACTTCTTAGCATGGGACGGAGTTCGTCTTGGCTTATTACAAGCCATTGCTTTCTTATCTACTTGCTTAGCCATATTGCTTGTTCACAGTAAATATAAAGGTATAGGTATCTCCAGCAGTTGGAGCTACTGTAGTTGCTACTATGTCGCCAGTTTTACCAGCTCCAGCGTTGTTGGGAATTCCGCTAAAGGCAGTGAAGTCGTACTCCTCTGTCCAGTTTACGGGTAGGTCAAAAATAAGAACGTTAGCCGTAGCATCCCATTCTAGTTTGACCCCTACTCCAACACCTACGTACACAAGCTTTGCCAAAACAGCGCCAGTACAGGCTCTACGGCTTACCGGATCAACCGATAATGTAGAGACATCAACCATTGTGCTAGTTACTACGTCGGTATTTCCTACAACCGCAGTAACCTTAATGATCGCCTGCTTGCTGCCATCTTGGATTATTTGAGTCGATACTGTATCAGCCATGAGTTAGCTCCTTATGAAAGAGCAGCGCCCGTAGCAGTAACCCAAGCAGCGCCTGTGTTAATTACTAGACAAAACTCGTTATTGCCTGCGCCATTATCGCTGACGATGTACACCGTACCAGCGGAAACAGAAGCAAAAGCGGGAAGATTAGCCGTAGTTACAATAGGAAAATCAAAACCATTTGTAGAAACGACGGGACCTGAAAAGGTAGTTGTAGCCATTTTGAAACCTCACATGCGAGTTATGGGGCGTATCTGTCTGCATGTCGTCAGCCGGAAGCTGTCAGATACACCGGTTAGTTCCGGATTTAAGTAAGTATATAACACTTATTTGTCTAACGCACAAATAAAAAAGACCCGTCTGTGGGGACGGGCCAACTTCTCAAGGGATACTGCAACTTCAACGTATCACTTAATTTGCCGCTCGTAAATATTCTTTATCCACCACACGAACATTTCTTCACCTAAAGTGTGCTTCATAGTATTTACTCTAGCCGTTACTAGTTGCACGTTCTCGCGAGAGTAGGGGCCTTGCGGGTTTATACGGTCTATCGACGCGTTAAAGTCTTTCTGTTTACCATCTCCAAGAGCACCGTCTCGGTGGTGGGTCATAAGTATGCCAGACAGCGCGCACCGCCCGTCTTGGGTTTCCCACATCTGGCACAGTTCTTCGTGGGTAAGAGAAAACTCTATGCCTTGTTTACGGCGTTGGGACTTAAGTTGCACGTAGACAGTTTTTAAGTAGGCTTCAGGTGTAGCAGAGATTTTCTTTGCTCGTTGGGCTAACACGCAATCACGGCATACCCCACGATAGTTGCCGTCTTTAAATAATTCAAACTGAGTAGTCTTACGAACTTTACCGCACGAGGTACACAGCCGTGACTTTGCTGGTTCAGGGGTTTTAGGTGTCTTTCTTGGCATAGTACTTCTCAAAAGAAAGGGGGCCGAAGCCCCCAATCCTAACACCTTTGGCTTATTAAGCGCCCGGTGAACCGAAGATACCCAGTGGGTCAGATACGCCGAAGCTGTATCGCTCACGAGCCTTATAACGGCTGTTGCCTGTGTCGAAGTCTGCGTCCATGCTAGTGCTCATAGGTGAGCGGACGAAGTGCTTCAGGCCGTTGGGGATGTCAGTCATCAAGAACCAAGCATTGGTGTCAGTCAGGTAGTTATTAACTTTATAACCACCGGGGATTGAACCGTTGTTGTTCAGTGCGTTGATGTCGTTATCCGCTGTAGCCACACGAAGGTTGGTATCCAACAGGCGAGTAGCAACGAATTGCAGTGCCGGTGGAATAACAAGCGTCTTAGGCTTGGCTGCGATAAGCAGACCGCGCTCATCAGTCCAACCAGCAATCTGAATAACAGCAGCTTCAAGTGAAGCCTCGTTAAGGTCAGCAGCAACAGCAGGACGGTTTGAGTTTACACCACCAGATACGAGAGGGTGAGCAGTTGAACAGAGAGTCTGTCCATCACCGTACGTAGTACCAGCAGCGAATGCGTTGTTTAGGATGCTAGCACCCTTAACTTGCTTAGTGTACGCCATAGCGCGGGCAAGTGCCTTTGTATAACGTGAAGAGAGTGAATCGTAGAGGTTATCTTCGATTGCTTCTTCAGTGAGCGAGAAGCCCATTGCAACTGTCTCGTGAGTGTAACGAGCAGTCCACGCTTCTTGCGCATTGTCATACTCGATTGCAGAACCTTCACCCTTAACAGGTGCGGCACTGAAACCAGACAACTTAGTTTCTTCTTCAAAAGAACGATCCGAAGATTCAGTCTCGAAGATTTCAGCAGCTTCGTCACCATACTTAGCGTATTCGAGGCCGAATAGGGCGTTTAGACCCGGTAGTAGCTCCTTAAGGAGTTGCGCTCTTGAAATAGCCATTTGCTAGTCTCCTTATACGCCAGTTGTGTTGTTGTACTGATGCAAGTTGATCTTGACGACCAGCTCCACAAAAGTATCAGCAGCAGTTTTAGTTTCGTCTATTGTGTCAATAACTCGCACAACCAGACCCGCTGTTGTAGCTTCTGAACCCGCTAGTACTGATGCACCAGAGTTTCCAGTAGCTGTGTCGCCAGTGCCCACTAGGACAGACATGTTAGCACCTACAGCAGCACGGGCCGCCGAAGACATGCTGCTGTTAGCAGCAGTTACAGCAACTTTAAACGCTGCTAGTGGGTCGTCAACTACGATAGCAAAAGCTTCAGTAACGCTAGTGCCGGGGTAGTACTGATCCGGTGTGAACTGACCCAGTGAATTGACGTACTGAACACCTACACAGACGCCCGCAGGGGAGCCAGTAGTAGTGCCAGTAAACTTCTCGATTGTGCCTGCCGCTACGATTTTAACCAAATCACCTGTGAAGATAGCCGTATTGTAGGTGCTCGCAATAGGAACAAGGCGAGTCTGACCTGCGTAAGGCATACCGTCTACACGGTTAATTGCTTGAAAGCCGTAGGGAGCACTGACTGTTGGATAAGCCATTGTATATAACTCCTAAGTTTAATTTCCTTTGCCGAAAGTAACCTTCGATTTTCTGTCGTTAAACAGGGGCATACGAGGGTCATTTTCGCGCATTAAGTTATTGTCTACTGAACGCATCTGAGACTGAGCCATATTGTCATAGTACTCGGTACGCTCTGCGACAAGTTCTAGGGGTGCCTTACACAGCATTAGTCCGCCCACGATGACATTATCTTTGAAACGCACGTCATCAACGGCGTCACTAAATATCTCGGGGTGGTCTTCTGCGCGTACTGGCTCCCATCCTTCACGTAATTTTGAGGACACATTAGTGGAATCAGGCTGACCCATAGTGCTTACGCGAACCCAGTGAAACTTGTACCCCTCTTGGGGTGTAGGATCAGGCAACACTGTTGGCCGACTCCACGCCTTTTTACGGGTAGTTTTCTCACGGGTTTGTAGCTCTCTATCTAGTCTGTTTGTAGCCATTATTGTTTCCTCATTAGTTCAGCAGCCTGTTTGGCGTATGTTTCCAGTGGTACCCCAAGTTTTTTTGCGATAGCGACTTGTGATTGCGTGAGCCTAATTTTGTTAGGCGCTGTGCTCCGCGTAGCGGGAGCAACCACATTGCTAGATTTTCTTTGGGTACTCTCTGGTTGATCTTCTATCCCATCATCAAATTGATCGGGAAATACTTGTCGCATACGAGCGTTAATTTTCTCGTAGTAAGTATCAGTTTTGGGGTCTACCCCGTCTTTCGTTAACTTGTTATGCAACCCTAATGCAAAGGCAGTCATCTCGTCGTCTGAGCCGAACCACGGGTTATCATCGCGCCATGAATCTGCTTTTTCGTCTCGCTGCACTTGAGGTTGAGGTGCCGTTGGTGCCTGTTCTACAGGAGTTTCTTGGGGTTGTAAAGCCTGAATCTGCTTAGGTTTCAACCCGTTAACTTTCTCAGAACGTATTTGTGCTGTGTTCAGAGCAGTTTGAGCTTCTAATATAGCATCAGGCTCACCTGACTCATACGCTTCTTTGTACTGGCGCTGCGCTATAATTACCTCACCCGCTACCTGTTTCTTGGCAGATTCGATAAGTGAATTATGACTCTGGTCTACTGAACCTTTTAGCTTTTCGTTCTCAGCCATCAAGTTTTTAGCGTAAGCTTCAAGGGCCTCTTGCTGTCGTTGAGCCTCTTCTTTAGCCCTGCGCTCGTCGTGGTAGCCCTTACTAAAGTGCTTAATACGGTTCTTAACCTTATCAGAATAGTTCTCTAACTCTTCGTTAGTAACTTCGTCTGGTGGCGGAGACGCCTTTCGTCCACGGTCAGCTTCTGGGGTATCGTCCTCCACTTCAATTTCTACTTCGCCCGCTTGGATAACATTTTTATCCTTAGCGGACTTCATGTCTTCTCGACCCACAGCACCTTCTACTTCAAGGGGCGCGTCTTCTTCAACAATATCAACCTCAACTTCTTGAGATACTTCGTCTTTATCGGGATCGGGAAACTCAAATTCTACATTTTCTCTAGGCATGGTTTACTCCTTATGCACGCGAAACTGCTCGCGGATCATCTACGACGGCCTCAATAGAGTCGTCATTCATTAAGCGGAACTCCTGCCCATTCACCTTAAAACGCGTACCGGTGTTGGCTCGGAACATCACATGGTCGCCTACTTTGCACCAAGGCCCAGTAGGGAAACGCTCTTTGTCGCTATAGGCTTCATTACCCATATCAAGTACAGACCCAACAGTAGACAGGATATATTCCTCTCGACGGGTAGATTCTGCCTTAATAAGCCCACTTTCCCCGAAAGTATCTTCGACGTTAGGCAGGGCAATAAGTACCCTGTAGCCCACTGGCTTAGGGATAGAGGCTTCTAACTCTGCCTCTTCTATAGCTTCTACTTCTATACGTTCTTTGCGCTTTAGTTCTAATGCAGTCATTGCTGGAGATACGGACGCGTCAGCGCCGACCCCACTAACTGTTACTGTTTCAGTCATCGTCGTCATCCATATAGTTACGCGAAAGGTCGCCTACTTCTCTTAATGCAGCGTTTAGACCTCGAATCACACCGCACACCTCCCGATATTCGGCAAAGTCTTTAGCTCCGCCACTTTTCAGGAAATCTTCGCTAGAGCCTTTAAGCTCTGTTAATTTTTCGTTCAGCACGTCAAAGACGGTAGTAGACAACGGATCACCTCCTTATTGGGGCCTTTGGCCCCCTCTATCGGCTTTCGCCATGTCCAAAATAGCTTTTGCTTCGTCCAGATCGTTCTTGGCTTGAGCCTGTTCGTTCTGTGTAGCTATACGGCTCGCTTCAATAGTAGCGGTGGTTTGAGCTTTTTCTGCATCGAGCTGTAGGCGAGCGGCATCAAGTTGTGTATCTGCCTGATCCTTAGCTGCCTTACGCTGCTGCTCTTGTTGCTTGAGTTGTAGTTCCGCCTGTTGCATTTGGACGATTGGGTCTTGGGCTTTTTGCTGGGCTTGTTGCTGTGCCGCCTGCTGCTGCTTTTCTTGGGTAAGTTGTATACCCGCTTGAGCCATAGTCTGGGCAAGTAGAGCTTCTGCTTCTGGAGCTAATACTTCGTTTGGTGCAGGTAGTGGCGCACCCAATTTTTGCTCTAGCTGTTGTCTATATAAGAACCCAGTGTGCTCAGCTAAGTGAGCTTGCAAAGCTGCCATAATCTGTTGAGCCGCAGGGTTTTGCCCAATCATTGCTGCAATCTGCGGGTCTTGCATAAACGCTTGGTGGGTAGCGATATGTGCTTGATGGTCTTGAGTAATGAACGCTTTGATAGGTTTTCCTACTAATACATTCATATTTTCACTAACTGGATCAGAAGGCGTAGTATCATCTTCGGTAGGTACAAGCTTGTCGGCGTTCTTAATACCCAATACCTCGATCATCTGACGATGCAGCTGGGGGAGGTTGTATATTTGTGGGGCGGCCTGCGCCATCTGCATAACAGTCTGATATTGCACAACTCTTTGTGCCATCGTGCTGCTATTAGGATCACTGACGGGGATAACTTCCACCATAGCGTAGTCGGCGCGTCGCGCACGAGGTTCACCACGGTCAGGCACATACAGATACTCTTCTGGTGCGTACTCAGCAATGATCTTTCTTAGGAGTTTAAACTCCTGCTTCATTGAGTAATGGACACGGGATTGCACCGCCGCCATTGGCTTGAGAGTACGCTCTAGTAGAGCGAGGGTAGTTCCAACAGGCGCGTTAGCACTCATGTCGGATATGTTCATGTCGGAGATCGCCCCCAAACGTCGCCCTTCTTCGGTGATCTGCTTGAGTAAGGCGAAAAGAGTTTGGCTAGGCTCCTTATAAGGGAGCGGCATAATGTTATCGCGGATAGAACCGGACGGCACATCTACATCACGGAATTCGCCCGGACCAATCGGTGTGTCGTCGCCCTTAACTCGTAGTCCCCGAGATTTGAGACCACCGGGGAGATTAGATAAGGTTCCAGCGTCCACGAGCTGACGGATAATACTAGTGCCAGCTTTAGCGTAGCCACCAATGATATGAATGAGGCCGAGTCCATAAAATCCAAATCCGGGGACGTAAGCATAATGTACGAAATGTTGACGTTTTAGTGTCAAGGGGTCGTCAGGGTTCCAGTTACGGCGGATAGCTAGTATCTCTCCCGTACCCTTCTCTATCGTTACCACGTAAGGCTTTGCGACTTGCAGCGAGTCTTCGTTGTCCGCTCCATCTACACCGTCAATATTCAGGTCAGCGTGTACTTCGAGCACGGTGTAACGGTCATCTGAGGTCAGGGACACACCCGACTGCTCAGCCTTAGCTTCTTCAACGTCAGAGAAAAACGACACAGGGTCGCCAAGTTCCACGTCCCGATAGAACCCCGCCGCCTGTAGCTTAACCATTTCGTTCTTTGTCTTGCGCATGACGTGCGTAACGCGCTCTGCGGACTCAATATTAGAGGCACCGTAGGGCACAATCACGTCTTCCGCAGGGATATATAAGGCAATCTGACGCCCCAAACTAGGGTCAAAGTACACCTTTTTGAACGCTGAACCGGCTAAACCGAGTGAATACAA
>CERP01010833.1_pt1 | contig 11740 bp, 14 predicted proteins | sample 530801 | NCBI WGS metagenome assembly CERP01 (sample SAMEA2620991, study PRJEB7988) | marine metagenome | biome: marine biome (ENVO:00000447); feature: surface water layer (ENVO:00002042); material: "saline water (ENVO:00002010), including plankton (ENVO:xxxxxxxx)" | depth 5 m | reverse complement strand
AAAATCTTTACGAACTTCATCTTCAATATGTTTGAAATATTTTTCCGTCTGAAAAAATCCATAAACACTTACTTTGTCAGGACACTTATCAAATATATCCTCATCAAAATGAAAATGCTTTTCCTGAATTACATTTTCAGTTTCAATCCACCCAATATTTTTATTGTCTACAAGTTCAAATGCTTCTAACAATCCATAATTATCAATTTGAACTTGTGAGTTCTCTGGAGGAATTGTATATTCAAAACCTCGATTTGCGGCAATACCTTTAAGAGCCGCATACTGAAACATTTGATTGCCAAATCTTCCAATCGTTCCAATATGATTAAATCCAATCACCTTTCATATCCTCAAAAACTTTTGCAATCCCTCTATCTATAGTGGTTTTAGGTATCCACCAACCAGTAATATAAGTATCTGCTTCGTTTCTTTTATCCATCTGAACACTATCTTTTGCAAGACCAGGTTTAATATTTACTGTCTTACCAATCAAATTAAATTGTCCCTGAATAATTTGAGCAACATCTTTAATCGAAGTAGAACTGAACGACGTAATGTGAAGAGGATCTTCTGGTTTGAAGTCAGTAAAGTTCTCCATCACAGTCTCTAATGCCTCACAGCAGTCCTCAGCATACAAGAACTGACGTTCTTCTGTGCCATCAGTCATCATCTCAAATTCACCCTCCTCAAATCCTCTACGGATGAAGTCAGTGATCACATGAGCCTTCTCCATATCCTTTTCAATACCATATACATTCCAGAACTTTACTGTGAGTCCCTTCAATGCTGTGGTATGAAGTTCACCAACTCTCTTCATTACACCATAAGGAGAGTAACTCATATTACTCATCTGCGAAGAAGCAAATATAAATCTCTTCCGATACTTCTCAAGTAAGGCAAAAGTGTTTGCCATCATACGAGTATTGTTATTAATGAATTGGAAAGTATGTTGATACTTCTTCAGATAATGTGATCCACCAACATCAAATGCTAAGAAGAATACAAAGTCAGCATTCTTTATAATACCTTCAACATAAGTGTTTGGTGTTACACGAAGGTCATTTTGCGAACCTTCAACAATGTCAACACCAAAAACATCATGTCCCCTTTCTTTTAAGTACTCTTCCAAATAAGCACCGATCTGTCCAGCAGATCCTAAAATAGCAATGTTCATTGTTTTTTATCTAGTAGATTTAATTGTTTATAAACATATACCATTTCATTCTGCAATCTATCAATTTTATCATCATGAGATTTTAACCAATCATAATGTAGATCATTATCATCAAATTTATGGTCATTTAAAATTTCTTCATTATCAATCATATATCTTTCCTTTGCCCATTGAGGTGGAGTAGATGTCTTCCAAGGATATAGTTTATACTCCAACTCAGCAGAAAGTCCCCATAACCATATTCTCAATTCATTAAACATTTTTAATAACCCATTCCTCCAAATTAACTTTAGGTTCCCACCCAAATGTTTTTTTAATTTTATTGTTATCAGCAAGGGTCACTTTCGATTCACCGATTCTTGGTGGAATATGTTCCTGATTATCAGAAATCATATCTGCCAATTCATTAACAGAATAATTTACACCGTTTCCAACATTATAAATCTGACCAAATGCATCATGATCAGGATTACTTATTGCAGACATTACATTCGCATTAACTACATCACTTACATGAGTAAAATCTCTACGTTGTTCTCCATCACCAACAATTGTCAATACTTCTTTATTATTTTTCTGACGTATAAAGATGCCTACGACAGGTGCATACTGCCCCCTCAGAGGTTGACGTTCTCCATAAACATTAAAGTACCGGAAAATAATAGTATCTAAACCAAATAGTTTAGTATACATCGTACATAGTTTCTCCCCATTAACTTTAGAGATTGAATATGGATTTAAACAATCATCAGGTTGTGTTTCCACATTTGGTGTTGGATTAAACCCATATGCTGAGGATGTAGATGAATACATGACACGTTTTACACCTGCTTCCCTTGCACATTGAAGAACTGTACAAGTACCTACCGAGTTTATACTAACAGCTTGAATAGGATTTTCAATCGCTGGTTGAATACGTGCTTCGGCAGCAATATGAAACACATAATCCACTCCTTCATAGAAAGGTCTTGTGTTTTCATAATCACGAATATCACACTTTACATTATTTGCATTTTCATTCCAATAAAATTGCTCATGAACGTCAGAGTATTCATTGTCGATACAAATAACTTCATGTCCCAATTCCAAAAGTCTATCTACAAGATTTGATCCAATAAATCCTGCACCACCAGTAACTAAAGATTTCATAATACTCTTTCAGGTAAAAAATAATTTGCGTCGTATGTATAACATTCACTTGTAGGATAAGATGTCATGTTATGAAATGTTCCATCCTTACTTGAAAATCCATAGAAAGGAGGATAATTAAAAGCATAAACTTTATAATATTTCATGACATCAGTAAATCCGATATCAATAAATCCTTCAGTTTTATATTGATGTTCCGCAATTTTTGTGCATAAAGAAACATATTCAGGATTTATATAAAGAATTGCATGAGTTCCTAATATATTATACACCCTTAGAAGGTCACAGTCAACATACTCATCATACTGAACATAAGGTCCAGAATGTCCATTCATTCTTCCCCATGATGATACTCCAAGATATACAGCATCAGCATCGTCAGGAACCTCTATAATAGGGTTAAAGTGTAGAGGGGTTGCATCATCTTCAAGAATAATAAATGGGGGTTCAGGAAGTTTTTGGAGTGCAAGGTGCTGTGCTTTTGAGCATCCAGCACGATTTCCTGTAGGATGAAGAACACCGGGAGATCTAATAATTGTTTTAAATCCAAGTTCTGCGAGAGATTTTTCTATTTTATCTTTTTTTTCAGTGTCTCTATCTAGATTGATATAAACAACAGGAATTTCTCTAAGATCTAAGTTCATTGTGATTTTTGTTTAATGCAATAATTTTTGGTTCATATGGATAATCAGTTCCATAGAATTCTTCAGCATAGCAATAAGTAGGTGTCAACTCTAATTCTGGAGGGTTGTTAATAAGATAACGATTCATATGACTCTCATCATGCCAGAGAGCAATAATATTATTTTCAAGATCTTTGTTTACATTATTAGCAATAACTTCTGCCATCTCCATAAAACTTTCTGTTTTACCACCATTAAAACCACCAGCAAAATAAGTATTTCCTTGTCCCATAGGAACATATGCTAGTGAATCGGGATTACGATCATAGGACATATCATTCACAGTATTAAATGATTGATATGGATGCTTTGTTGCAACGATTCCATTCGCAAGAACTTCTTCACCAACTGGATTATCAATCCGCATGTCGGCATCAAAGTAGAAGCAATAATCATGCTCCAGGATAAAATCTTTTTCCTTCACAAAGTAGTTATAACGTTTCAGAGTGGGCATCGGCCAAGGTTCATGGTCAATATAATGAACCCGAACATTATCACCTACCTCTTCGATCTCATGATCTGTAAACAAAAGACAGTTAATTTCTGTACCAGGTAGAAACTTTTCAGAAATATCAGTATACAGTTTTTCTATAAACCGAAGATACTTATTAGTTGCGATAGTTAGAATACAAATTTTCATTTTTCTTTAATATAAAAAGCATCTCCCCAGTTATACCAGGTTTCAGGCCAATACGTCTCTACTCTTTTAAATCCATACTCCCCAAGAAAATTATCTAATTCATCCATTTGAGCACATCCCTCATAAAGTTCTGCCTTATTAACTTCAGAATAAATGTAATCTATTTTTTCAAGTGTTTTTACACTACCTTTAAAAACTTCTAATTCATAACCTTGAACATCTATATTGATAAAATTATATCCATTCAAATCGTAACTATCCAATGTATGAACTTCTACTTCCTCAGTACCATTAAAATGTATCCAAGGCATTTCTTCAATATGTTTCTTTGGTTTTAAAATAGAACTACTCTGTGCATCATTATCACTAAGATACATCGTAGAAGTTCCCACCTGACTACCTAATGCAACATTATATGCTTCGATATTTGCATTGGTATCTCTACAATTTCTTTCCAAAATTTCAAAATTTTTAGAAAGAGGTTCAAATAAAACAATTTCTTGAATACCGTGATTAATATAATCTCTCACTTCAGAACCATAGTGTGCTCCAATGTGAATTATTCCACTTATATCTAAATTATACTTCCCAAAAATTTGTGGGAAGTCTAGTAACATTGCCATTTTATTCCTCAAAAATGTTGATTAATTTTTTGACTGATTGTGAATAGGATAGTTCAGTCTCTACAATTTTCTTCGATTCATAGTAATTTATATTACTATAAAATTCCTCAAAACTATCTTCTAATTCCAACAAATTAAAAAATCGTTTTCCACAACTATCATTCCAATAAGGAACACTTGATGCAGGAACAACATAAGATTCTCCCATATAATTCCATTCTTCTACATCCCAAACAAGTAATGGTTTATTATAAGCCATCATCTCTTGAATAGCAATTCCCTGACTCTCTGTGCCATCAATAATAATACAAAACCTTACTTTTGAAAGGATGTTTTTAAAGTCAGAAGGTGAATAACTACCATATTTTAATATCTCATATGAAATTTGTTTATCTTGTAAAAATTCAGATACAGATTGTAAGTCTTTATCATCTCTTCCTTTATGATACACTAAACAATCAATTGAATTATCACATTTTAAATCAAGAACTTGAATTCCAACAGGCCATACAGCAACTTTATCCGATGAAAGACCACATTTATTAATAAATAAATCTTCTACCCAATCAGAAGGAGCAATAATTTTTTTGTAGTAATCTTGATTCTCTATAAGAAACTGACCATAAGAATCAAATGGCCAAAACTGAGGACCTATAATACAACTACTATGCTCTAAATTTTCATGTTTCGTAACTGCAATATCATGTTGGTATTGCATAAGAAAATTATATTTAAACTTGTCAGTATTCTTGCAATAAGGAATACACTCCTGTGTTAATGCTTCAATAGTATTTTGAACTACTCTTTGAGGACCAGAGGATCTACCCCCCCAATACGACTCTTCATACCAAAGATTAATCATTTTCTTTTAAAAAGTGTTCTGTGATCTCTGATAGTTTTTTAATTGTTAACATTTTTATTTCTCACAAATTAATTTAAAACCATTATCTACAAGGAAACTAAGATATCTTTTCATCTCACCTGTTTGACAATTAATGTTTGCAGTTGCTAAATGATCACCTCCATATTCAAGTGCCTTAAGACTACTCCACATAGTTGGATCATTCTCAGGATGTGGGGGAACCCAAGTTTTTAGATCTGTATATTTTTGAAGCATGGCAGAGAAGTGCATATCTTCTCCGCACAATAATGACCACTCTCTTTTAGGCAATTCACGCCAAAAAACTGATAGAAGATCTCTAGCAAAGAACCATGAATGACCACCAAAGTCAACTTCAACAGGTCTTTCATTTTTTACCTGCCAACCAAATTTTGCAACTTCAGTATCAGAAATCCATTTTAAATCATAATTTTTATTCTTCATCCATAAACCAATACCAACTAAAAGTCCTGGATGAGTTTCATATGTATTAATACAATTCTCAATATATCTACTTCCAGGAATGGTATCATCATCAATTACAATGACATAATCAGTTCTTGCATTGAGAGCATATGCAAATCTTGACCACACTCCATAATTATAATTGCTAAGAGCAGAATTTAATTCACTATAAGTTTCTTCATCATAAGAAAAGCCTGGACATGTATTTTGCCAGTAAAAAATTTCTTCAACTGGAAAAGATTGATTTTTAATTGCGTTGACTTGTTCTTTCAAGTGATTTCTTTTGTATCCATTTAGAATAACTGTTACACTCTTACTCATTGTGAATCCTCATAAATGTTTCTTTCATAATAGTCTCTGGTCCAGTTGCTCTATCCCATAGGACAATCTCTATATCATCTCTTTTTGATTTTAAATTGGGATTGACTGTAAAAAGAATAAGTTTAGTTTTACCATCCCTATTCAAAGAACAGTAATCCATAAATTTTTCCCATTCACTAATTTTATCGTCAACTACTCTAAATGTAGGAATGTAATCAAATACATCATCGTGATCTCTAAATTCTTTTTCTTCAATGACTTCCCTCACAAAATATATTTTATCACTTGAATCAAATTTAGTCAATAAACGTTGAAGTCTTCTTTGATATTTTTGATTGACAATCTGTTTCTTTATCGTCCAGTCTCCATCAAAGTCATGACAAAGAAAAGCATTATTGCAAGGAGAAATTAAGTGCTTTGGAGTAATGACGTATTGATCTTTGAAAGAATAATATTGTTTACCTTTGGATACGATAGTGTCAATTGGGAAAAATTGATTTGTATTATTCCAATCAAATGGATAAGCAACATTTCTTATATTTGTTTGAATTAAGTAGTCAGTTATTCTACATCCACCAACTCCACCAAGATTAATTATCTTCATAAAAAATTATACAAAGTTTTGTGTTTGGGATCCCAATTCAATTTATTAACTATTTTAGTGGCATCAATTGAATACCTTACATCTTGTCCATGTCTATTAGGAATGAAATTAATTTTTGGAGAAGTGTTCATCCATTCAGAAACCTTATTAACAATATCAAGATTTGTTAAACAAACATTAGATGATATATTCCAAGTTTGATTTAATTTATTTGATAAACAAACCTTATATACCCCATCAATATTGTCTTTTACATATGTCCAGTCTCTTATATATGAACCATCACCATGAATTGGGATTGGTTTATCATCATTCAGACATTCAATAATTTTTGGGATAAGTTTTTCTGGATATTGTCTTTCTCCATAATTATTAGAACTCCTACAAATTTGATAATCAATTCCATATGTTCTTGAGTATGATGTAACCAGCATTTCAGCAGCTGCCTTAGATGCTGAGTAAGGATTTGAAGGACTTAACTTACTTTCTTCATTAAAAGATCCATCAATAATATCACCATAAACTTCATCAGTGCTGATGTGAACAAATAAAGGTCTATTATAAGTTTTTCCTCTTACCAAATTTAATAGATTTTGTAACCCACATACATTTGTCTTAATAAAAATATCAGGTTGAACAATTGAATTATCAACATGACTTTCTGCTGCAAAATTTACAAGGATATCTCCAGATGGCAAATGAGAAAGTTTACAAATATCCTCCTTCATGTGCTTATAGTTCTTATGATTATCCCAAGGGAGACTTTCATTTGCAGCATAAGTCATTAAATCAATGTCAACAACTTTGTGTCCATCATTTAAACACTTTTCTACGAAGTGACTTCCAATGAATCCTCTTCCACCAGTAACTATAAATTTCATATACTTTCACACCCAGAAAACAAATCAAATTTACGTAAGTCGAAGTATCCGTTTTCTTCCATTTGATCTGGAACATGAAGAGGATAATTCTGAAGTAGACATAATCCATGTGCCGCTTCTTGAGGAGTCATATACATGTTCCATCCCATTGTTCTGATATTATCGTCTTTATAGAATGTTTTCCACCCTCTACCTTCATACCTCGATCTTCTAAACCAATCAACAAAATCTTTGTCATCTGTAAGAACCATACCACCCTTACCAATCTTCAATGTCTTTTTAATATGAAAAGAAAGACACATGTATGTACCAGGAACATACATATTAGAAGTTAATCTCTTCGCAGAATCATAGATTGGATATGGTTTTAGTTGATAGATACCACTCCAATCGTTCTCACTTTCATCAAAAATTACATTACCACCAGCCTGCATGATAGACTGAGGAACAGAGAGATATGTCTTAGAAGGAATAATTACATCTTTAACATTATGATATTTGCAGGCAAGAAATAATGCATTTGTACAACTATCAATAGAGAGTGCATATGGAGCACCAGTATAATCTGCAATAGACTCCTCAAACATTGTCACAATTTCATATGGATTATGTTTGATTTTATAGTTACCACCTTCTCTTCTACAAAGATGATAGTACTTATCATCGACACTATCCACAATAAATCCACAAGAAGTAAATGCTCTAAGACTTATAATATTATTATGAAGTACTTTTGCACTTGCGTGTGGATTAATATTGGAATATTCATTTAGCATGAATTTGCCAATACCCTTTCCCTTGTGCTCAGGAGATACTGCAAATCTTATATCATTACTCACATCACCAATAAATCCAACAGGATTATCTCCATCTAAACAAATAAAGTAACAATCTCCATGCTTAGACATGTATAGTATCTGCTCTTCATCTGATGGAACTTTAGTATCAACAAATCCAGAAATATTTTTTGGATGATATCTTAAACTTTTAATAAAGAAATAATATTTAAAATCATTTTTGATTAGTTTCAAGTCCATACATCTACCATTTCAAGTTGAGATTTATCACCAGTTGGATTCCAATATTGATTAAGATAAGTTCTTGTGCCAGTCCAACCCTCCAACCCCATCAAAGGATTAAGAGTACTTCCAATATCTATGAAGGTATTGTTATTGTTTTCTTCAAAGCATTGATGAATAATTAGATTTGACAGACTAGCAGAAGCACATAAGAATACATGATTCCTAATATTGTTCCGACTGATATATTCTTTAATCTCTTCAATTATATCATAATTTTCAATCATAGCATTAGATCCAATAGAAAAGTGTTTGATAACTTCAAATGGAAGTTCTTCAAACTTCGATGCTTCATTGCATACGAAAATTACTTTCCTATTTTTTAAGAGAGGAACAAATTCTTCTATAAACCTTGGATAGTTAGCATTGTTCCATAGATTTGCAAAAGAAAGATACTCACTATCTCCTCCAGCATTTTCAACAATCTCATCAAAGATACCATCAAATGCCGAACAGGAGTCCTTCATAGGGAGTCCCTTATAATAATTCTCTGCACAATATTCTAAAGACTCAATGAGTTTGTCTCTATAAAAAAAATGTTTTTCTGGATCAAACACCTTATATTCTTCTTTACCATAGTATGCATATCCTCTAGCACCGTTGAGATTATATCCCTGACTATCAAGTTCAAGATATTGATTATACAAAATAAATCCTTCCCCATCAGAAAATCTTAGGAAAGCAAAATTTTCACCTCGATCTAATTTTGATTTAAAAGTATCAAAATCTTTTGTGTAATTATGTTTAATCATTTTTCAATAAAAGTTGCAGATGCATCATGCGAACCATAGATACTTAAAATCATAATAAACTCCAATTATCAGGATAAAAATCTTCGTACTCTACAGTTTGTTCAAGACTTCTATGATATCTAGGACAGATAGTAGTACTATTATTGTGTTCATTTAAATATGCAGACCACCAACTAAAAGTACTATCATGAGAAATAATATTATGATTACACTTTGTCATTAAACAAAAATCTACCATTGGATTATTTGTTTCACTAAAAAATACTTTTTCACCCTGATATGTTTCTTTGAGATAATTTACATCCTCTGTGTTATCTTCCCCCACAAATCTAGAACCTCCGGTAAATACTAAAAAGTTTGTTTCATCATTAAAATAACCTACAGATTTAGAAATATAATTGTTAATTACTTCTTGACTGGATTGTTCATACTGTATGTTATCTCCCATTCTAACATGAACGGAGACAACATTACCATTAAATCTTTCCAAATATTCATCACAAGTTTTTTGAATTTTCGAATTAATCTTTAAGTCTTCTTTTATTTGATCTTTACAAAAATGAAAGTAATTTAAATTTTGAAAAAATCCAAAAAGGTCTACTCCATCTTTCAAGTCAAAAAAGTTTTTATCAAATGTTTGTGAGTTACCTGGTTGATTATAGACTTCACCAGAAACGTCCGTTGTTGGATAATTAAAATTAAAATTAGATAGTAAGCATTTTTGTCCATGCCATGTTGCTTCAGACAGATCAGACATCATTGCAATATCATATCCATTTTTTACAGACAATCCCTTAAGAGCTGCATATTGAAATAATTGATTTCCCAATCTCCCATGCTTTCCAAGTTTAGAAAAAGTAATCATAAATCTACAGTAAAAACGTTATCAGGAATACTATCAACAAAAGTAAATTTGTCTTTATATTTACTAGTAAGATAATCTATTATTTGAACCTTAACTCTCTCATCATTTAAAATACAAACTTCACAACCTCTATCAAGCAAATCTAAACACAATTGATATTGCTGACTTTCAGTAATAATATCTGTACCTTTTTTGTAAGCAATATATTCAAAAAAGAAAGGAAGATTTTCAGTATTTTTATTCACCCAATAGTCTACCACCTTAACAGAATGTTCCTTATTAAATCCATCAATTAATTGACCAAGATTGTATTTAACTCCAACACTTTCACAGAATGATGCAAATGCTCTATTGTCTCTAGGCAAGCAAGGTCCACCATACCCTACTCCCCAATTAAGATACCTGTGACCAATTCTCTTATCAGTTCCAATGGCTCGTAATACAGACTGAACCTCATCCCCACATCCCGCACCATTTAAAACATCTCCCAACATATTTGCAAAACTAATTTTAGTGGTAAGAAAACAATTAATTGCAATCTTTACGACCTCTGCAGATTTTGTTGACATAGTATAAACTACACATTCAGTAGTTTGAATTTTATCGTAAAGATCTTTAATTTCATCGACAATCGAATTGCCATCAAGTTCAGAATCAATTCCAAGAAGAACCATATCTGCCTGACATAAATCTTTAACAATAGTTCCCTGAGCAATAAACTCCGGATTATAAAAAACTTTCACATTACTAGGAAGTTTTGATTTGAATTTTTCACAATCTCCAGGGTTTGTAGTACATCCAACAACAAAATACTTTTGATCTTGTACGGTACAAAAATCTTCTACAACTTCCCAAACAGAAGACACATCATAAGAACCATCATTAAGTGATGGTGTGGCAACCAATGTATAAATTAAATCACATTCTTCAATAACTTGTTTATTACTAGTCGTTGCTCTAATTTTTTTTGAAGATGTTAAAAGATTTTGTACCTCTGGTTCATGAGTAAATATTTTTTTATCATTAAGATCTTTAACATAATCTTCTCTAATATCTGAGACTAAGACTTCATATCCTGCTTGCTCACAAAGGAGAGCAAAGCATATACCAAGTCTGCCTGCGCCAATAATTCCTATCTTCATAGTTTAAAAGTGGGTATGGATTCCATCTTATGCTTGTTCCGTTTATTAAAGTTTTGCAAAACTTTAATAGCAGGTCCGGCTTCATGCTCCATGGCATACTCTAGGTCTTCATAAGATACACCTAGCTGGTCTTCATCATTTCTACCATCATCCCATAATCCATCAGTTGGTTTTGCTTCAATAATTCTTGAGTCAACTCCCAAGAATTTTCCAAGTTCCCATACCTCAGTTTTATAAAGATCTGCAATAGGAGCGATGTCAACTCCTCCGTCACCATATTTAGTATAGAACCCTACACCATAATCTTCGACTTTGTTTCCTGTGCCTACCACAAGACCATCATACCTTCCTGCAATTTGATACAGAGTCACCATCCGCAACCGTGATCTGGTGTTAGCAAGAGAGTGATTAGTCTCATTAATTTTACCGATAGTGTCTTTAAACGTCTCAAACACTCCGGTAAGATTAAACTTCATACCTGT
>CERP01003433.1_pt1 | contig 11758 bp, 24 predicted proteins | sample 530801 | NCBI WGS metagenome assembly CERP01 (sample SAMEA2620991, study PRJEB7988) | marine metagenome | biome: marine biome (ENVO:00000447); feature: surface water layer (ENVO:00002042); material: "saline water (ENVO:00002010), including plankton (ENVO:xxxxxxxx)" | depth 5 m | reverse complement strand
TCATCAACAGTTTTAAACTTGTAACTCTTAGTCATTGCTGCCTCTGCTACTACAGGCTCATCCTTAGTAGGGAACCGTGGGTGCTGGTCTGGCCCATTAAGATCATACTTAGTAGGTGTCTTTACTCCCTTATTACTTTTCCACCCCCATCCTTTAACTTTTAGATCATTCCAATCTTCTGGTGTTGCGTCATCAATACTCATTTCCAATCTCCACATCCAAACATGTCACAATTAGGCCAGTTAGGGCATCCTAAATGTCTCACCTCTTCTAACTCTTTTTTAGACATAAAGTCTTCATCATCTTCAAACACTCCAAGCTTTAAAGATACTACTTCTTTTTCCCCTGAGTGTACATTTATTTTTCCTGACTTTAAGTACAAGCACTCTACTAACACAGTATCTTCATTTTGAATAACTCTTACTACAGCCATTGGTGATTTTCCTTTAGCAAGCCTGAACAGCCCACCATAAGAGTTATTGTACTGCAAGTTACAAAGTTCTTTAAGTTTCATTGCATCTTAACCTTTAGTTTATCATTACGTTTCTTATACTCATCAGACTCTCTAGCTTTAGCATCAATCCAGTGGTCAGGTATTGTATCTTCACTATACCATCTGAAGTCATGTGCTTCAGCCCATTCAGCATGAGATCTTTTAGTACCGTCCTTACGCCTTTTAGCTGCTGGCATAGGAGAGGCAGGGTTGGCAAAAAGAAATACTAACTCAACATCTTTGGGAAGTATCTTCTTAACCCAGATATACTTATTGTACTCCGCGAAGTCCCAGAATCTTCCTTTAGATTCAAGTAATATTTTCTTACCATCCACCTCTCTAACAAAGTCAGGCTCGTACTTATGTTCAATAACATATGGTACTTTATCAACATGATGTTCCCAGTCCTTTAGGATTGATTCATGCAACACAGCTTCCCAGATAGAGTCGTACTTACTACCGTCAGCTTTTAGATACTTCTTAGGGCGGGGTACTCTAGCTTTGCGCCAACCATTTTTAACTTTAGTTGCGATGGGGAAGTGCTCTTTCTAGTTGTTCCATGTTTATCTCCTCTACTACATGTCCAAGTTTAACAAGCTTCTTAATTGTTTTACGAACCCACTTAGGACTATAAAAGTTTAACCTAAGTGTCCTGCCTACATAGAAGTAGGAAGAAGGAGGAATAAAATCACGTATATTATCTACACTAATTTTTGATTCTTCTTCTGGAGTCACAAGGGTTTTTAGCCACTGATATAGAACTACATCTGTTTGTCTGCTGATTCTTTTGCAAAGCTGTGGATTCATTTTATAAAAAGTTCCTGTACGTTAGGGGTGGAAGTAACTCTAGTAAAGTATTTAATACCATTAGAGTATTTAAATGCCCTAAGTCCTTTCCCGTTGTTAGCGTCTGACCAGCACTCATTCTTGAAACCACAGTAAGAACAACCAGCAGCAAGACGTAAGTTACCTTTCTTACCTTCAGGCAATGGGGCATAACATTTTTCAGGAGGAACATCTAGTTCTAGAACATTTTTCAGAGTATCTATTCTAGTGTTGACATTGGGTTTTGTCAAGTCTCCCGGCCTAAATAAAGCAAGTTCTCCTGTTTCTTTATTGATGGCAAGGAATCCACCTTTGTTTGTTCCCTCTGATGCTTCATAACCTGCAAGCTGGTACATGTATCCGAAAGGGTCATCACGGTATAGGCTACCTTCTTTGAACTTCTTGAAGCCAAAGTTAGATGCTGTCTTAACGTCAACAACTTCTCCATTTATCTTACAGTCCATGTGACCTTTGATGCCATCCACCTTTACTTCTTTCTGCTCATCAGTTACTTCATGTCCTGCTAGTTTTACCAGTAGAAGTAGAAGTTCTTCAAGCAAGTGTCCATATAGAAACTTGATGTGAGTAGATGCCTTCAAAGGAGGTGCAGGTTTCTCACTTCTTTTTTCGTACCATAACTGCCTTGCTGGTTTACCTATGTTACTCATACGTAGACCCTTAGACTGCTTGTGTGGTTCAGACCAATGTACGAGAGCAGCCTTCATACGCTCCCCAAAGTCATGGATCATGTCATCTGAGATGTCTAATTGTTTACCATCTGATAACACTTCAATCATCTTGTAGATGTCAGGTACTAGGTTGTCTAAATTGTTCACTAATTACCCCTTAAATATTTTATTGCTTTCTGTAGGTTTCTGACACTATCCGCAAATCTACCGATAGCTACGTTGCAGTTGTTACAAATCCAACCTCTGAACTCCTTGGTTACGTGGTTGTGGTCTAGTACCCACACTGTCCTATCAGGCCACCCACCATTGATTCTTATTTCTTCTTCTGTTTTAAAACAACAAGGGCATTCATAATCTTCTACGCTAGGAAAAGGATTTTCTGCCTTCAGTTTTTTGAGAAGAAGTGCAGCCTCATTGTTGCACTCTCTGCATTCTTTTCTTCTTGCTTTTTGAGATGCCTCCCTGTATGGAAAGCAAGTTATATCCTTTACCTGATCACAATGTGTGCATCGTTTAGAGTTTTGGTCTAAAGTATTTTTTTCTTTTTCAAAAAACTCAAGCTGCTCAGTAACCTCCATACTCTGCCTCCTCTTGTGTCTCAAACTTATTTGATTTACTAGTGAGTTTCTGCCCAATTTCTTCCGACATTGTACTCTCCGTCCAGTGGACATTTAAGATCGAAGTGCAGACCAGCTTCTATGATAGCCTCAACACCCAACCTACCTACCTCATCAGCTACAGACTCCTCAGCTTCTATCTGCCATTCATCATGCACGTTAGCTACGAAGTTAGCGTCTAGCTTTTTTATCTTTTCATTTAAAATAACTAAAGCTTTCTTCATGACAATGGCTCCAGCACTTTGTAGTAGTGTGTTTAATGCAGCATGTTGGCTACGGACTGTAAGCTTGCGTCCATCTAGTCCTTTTATGTAACCTTCTTCTGACGCTCTTGCAACTCTATTCTTGAGAGCCGCGAATGCTGGAAGATTATCGAAGAAAGATTGTCTAAGTCTTGAACCAACTGATCTACCTCCCCCAGCCACGCTTCCAAGCTTCTCATCTCCCGCTCCGTATAGGAGGGCATAGATGAATGTCTTCGCCTGATTTCTTGATTCAAGTCCCGCAAGTTTTTGATTAGCGGTATGTATGTCTCCGTTAATGATTTCATTTGTATAGTCCTCATCGTCCATGTAATGTGCAAGCATTCGTAGTTCAAGCCCACTAGCGTCAATACCTACTAGCTTCTTGCCTTTAGGTACAGTCCATAGTGCTCTACAGTTAGAGCCAAAGGGTGAATTAGATGAAGGTACTTGAGCCATGTTGGGTTGTCTGTGTGTCATCCTTCCAGTGATAGCACCGTTAGGAATCACAAAGCCATGCACCCTTCCATCCTCCTCAACCGCCTCACCCCAAGAAGTGATCTGAGATACACGCTTTTGATACATCAAGTAGGAGTTAATTAGATCAGCTTCAGGAATTCCCTGCACCTCTGCTAATGTCTTTTCATTTACTATAGGTCTGCCGTGAACTGTGAACTCAGTAGGCTTCCATCCAAAGTCTTGTAAGTACTCCCCTACCTGCTGTCTTGATGCTAAGTTGAAGTCCTTAGATCTGCTTCGTATTACAGGGTCGCATTTGTGCAGGTCACCTTCTGCCTTATCAATCTTGATTGTCATCAAGTCATACTCTGGCTTGGTCATCCTAACACCAGTACCACTAGCTAACGCACAAGAGTCTGCCATCTTACTTAGCTTGCCTGTTGCTGTGTGTCTAGGGTACAACTTTATCTTAGTTACTTTTGGTTTAAACACATGCTTAACTTTTGCTTCTGTCTTAGCGACCACCGAGCGTAGGTCAGCGAGAAGTAGGTCAGCCTCCATTGCATCGTATAAGAACCCATGTTTCTCTTGCTCCTTCAGTATCAAAGCTACTGCATGTTCAATCTCTAGTGACTCTTTACTAAAGCCACGGGACTCTTCACGCAGTGCATGATAGACCTTTAGATTAAGCTCTACATCTTGTATGCAATAGTCCAGCATCTCAGGAGAGAAGCCACCTGTGAAGTCCTTGAACTCTATCTTGTTAGAACTAAGCTTGTAGCCCCAAGACTTTAGACCATGCCCAGCTTCACGTACAGGATCAAACAGTCGAGAGAGTACCAATGTATCTACTATCTTCTGTCCTTCCCCTAACGTCTTGAACCTTGTCAAGTCTTTAAGTACTGGAATGTCAAAGCCTATGATGTTGTGACCAATAAGCTCATCAGCATCTGAAAGTAATTCACATCCTTCATCTATCTGACTAGGCCCGTAGGTGTAGATTTGATCGCTGTCTATATCCTTAGCAACGATGCACCATACCTTAGTAGCATTAAGGTCATCAGTTTCTATGTCAAAGACTAATCTCATTATTCAAACCCCAATGCAATTTCATTGTTGTCTGATGCAGAGTTGGTTAGCTCATCAGTCTCTACTTCAGATAGCCTACCTGTCTCATCGTCGAATACAAGGGATGTAGCAAGCCCAACGTCACCAGTGTACCTACTCTTCAGTATGCGTACCTTAGTTGTCGATGCCTCAAGTGGGTCATCTGATTGCTGATTTCTTTCAAGTGAAATAACACAGTCAGATAACTGAGCGATGGACTGACTGCCTCTGAGGTGTGATAAGCCTGTCTCTATGCCGTTCTCATGGCCCTTGTTACCGTCTACCCTACGCAGGTGGGACACAAGTATAACACCCGCTCCTGTCTCCTCTACGAGGGTTCTTAGTCGGTGCATGATAGCATCAATTGACCGTCTCTCGTCGCCTTCCACCGTAGTAGACACTAACATGTGAAGGTGATCAATGACTACCCACTTACAGTTACAACCAACGATCATAAACCGCAGCTTACTAAAGATAGAATCAATATCGTTCGCTCCAAAGTGAGCGTGAATCCAAACACGATTGTTGTTCTGACCATCGTACATTACGTCAAAGAAGTTATCCAACTCCTCCTCTGTGTACTGATCTCTGATCCTATCAATGTGTAGTTTAGCGTTAGCTTCGATAGATAGAATACCATCCACAGTTCTATTGAAGGTTTCTTCTAGCGCAATCACACCTACGTTGTCGTTTGTTGTTTTAATTAACCAGTGCTCAAGCTCTCGCGTAACACTAGACTTACCTAAGCCTGTGCCACCAGTCAACGTAATCAACTCTCCATGTCTTAGCCCTTCAAGCTTTGTATTCAAGCCCTCCCAAGGATAAGGAAACGACTGTACCTTTTCTCTGTTCTTGTACTTGTCACGATTCTCAGTAACACTAAGTACGCCAGATGGTGTATAAGTTTTAGCTGCCCAGAAAGCTTGCACATAATTCCTGTGCTCTTGTCTATTCAACATGTCATTAGCATCTTTGAAGCCTTCAGGTAGTGTCATCACCCTAGCCTTACTAGGCTTGAGTAGACTGGCTACACGCTTGGCTGCTTCCCTTCCTGCCTTGTCTTCATCGAAGTTGATGATGACTGTATCAAAGCTTTCAAGGTACTCAAGTGACGCTTTCACATCACGCTCTGCACCGTTAGCTCCTGATCTTATACTAACTACAGGCCACTTAGAACCTAGCAGTTCGTATGCAGCCATAGCATCACACTCTCCTTCCACCAATGTGATGTACTTACCACCCTCTTGGAAGAGGTGCTCACCGAATAGTCCTGACTCCTTGATTGCTCCCCTAGTAAAGAAGTTTTCCTTACCAGTAGCACCAAGTATTCTCTCCTTGTAAGCTATGATTTCTTTGTCTTTAAGATAAGGATAGAGGTGCTTCTGAATAGAGCCGTCTGGCCCTGTGATGCAACGCACACCATACTTCTTGGCTGTTGCCTCTGATATACCTCTGTCCCGTAACGCCATGAACTCACCTTCTTCTGCAAAGGTGATTGGTTCGCTTGTAATTAAGTTGATATTACTATCTCCTGTTGGTATGTGACCCGTCAATGCTTCGTACTTTCTACTGCTAAACCTGTCGTTACATGCAAAACAGAACGCACTGCCGTCATCATTGACAGACAATGCGTCACTGCTTCCACACTCAGGACACGGTTGATGGAGCTTCACAAAACTCAATTAACTTACTCCTCTACTATTGTTCCTTCTACCGCTTCGCTTTCCAACTCTGTGGATAACTGCCTAGATAGCTGCAACTCAGCGGCCTGTAACGTCACAAGACGGTGGCTTACTTCGCCTACCTCCTGCCTTATGCTTATCACATGGCCTACGATAGCCTTAGCTGTTTCAGATAGGTCATCTAGATTGTATTCATTACCATCTACTGTGACTGTCTGCTGCTCTTCACTCATGTTATCTCCTTTAAAATGCTAGTGACTCTACGCTGGTAGGTGTAGCTGCTTCGCCTCTCTCAATTAGATTGAGGATTTGTACAGCCTGTAATTGAGGGCGGATAATCTTACTCATCTGACCATACTCTTTTCTTGCCCACTGTACTGCAATAGTGGAGCCATTACCTATCGAAGCATTGGAAGGCTGCTTGTCCTTGTCAACTACAATAGGTGGATCAATAGTAGAGCCGTCACTGTTGTGCGCCCATGTTGCAAACTTAATCACAGGATCAGGCGTGAAGTTCTTCTTACCTGCCTCGTATAAGAATGCGTCTGAGAATCCTGCTGCCTTGAACATCTCAAAGACATCATCAGACACAGCAAGCTGTAGCTCATACCAAGACTTGACTTTGTTGTAGTCAAGATTAGGTACGACTAAGTGTGGGAAATAAACCTGACCTTCAATTATGTTTGGTGGGTTCATGTTTCAACTCCTTGGTTGTTTAAGGTTTGGTCATAATACTCCTTTAGGAAAGGAATGTATACATCTTTTTGCACATCAATGTCGATTCCTTCTGAGAATTCCACAGCATGTTCATCTTTACCGTAGTAATCCAAGAAGAGTCCTGTCATTGAGCATTTGTTTTCGTATAAAATACCCATGTAAGATGATGCCCTGAACTGGGCGTACTGATCCTCACTAAACTGAAACTTTGTCACTCTATACTCCCTTCAACTAAGCAATCTAAGAAGTCGCTGAATAGGTTGGATAGATCAGAATCATCTATCCGTCTGCTATCTGTATCACTACATCTGTCGTGAACAAATGAAATGAATTTATTTTTAGTTGACCCTAGTGGTATCACAGCACTGATGCGTAATGCCCATAGCTGCGCCCACCAATCATCAATCTCTGCATCAAACTCACCTCGCCATTCATCTGGATCTATCTCACTCATTGTAAGCTCCCATCGTGTTCGTTATTTGATTCTTCTTTACATACTTGTAAGTATACTTCAAGAAATGATAGCACGTACTGACCATGCTTGAGAAGTAATTGAAGTGCCTCTTCTTGCACACTCTCACCAGCAGGTTCATCCATTAGGTAGACCTGTGAATATTTCAGTACATGATTAGACACATCAATTAGATTCTGCATGATTAAGCTACCGCTAGTAGTGCGCCAGCCGTCAGACGTATTGAGTCTTCACGCTTGGCCTTGATTGATAGGATGCTACCTTCCGCTGTCTTCTTGGCAGCAGGTGCATGTGTGCTCCAGTGTGTCATGGTGTTGTATACGGCCCAGTGCGTCGATCCTAGAGACTTTTGATCGTCGGTGGTGTATTGGTTCCACATGTACTGCAACGCCCTGTTACGGTACACCTCAGGCTCTACCATGAGGTCATACACTGACATCTCAGGCTTGGCTAATACAAACTTACACTTAGCAGCCATTGCAAATACGTTGAAGGCTTCACGGTTAGTGATGCTGTTCTTGTTCCACTCCTTCCAACGCTCTGCCTCATGCTGATAGCTGTTCAATGCAGCAGCCAACTTACGCTGTGCATGTTCAGTTGACATGGTGAGAGTATGCTTGGACTTGTACATACTGAAGTTATCTACAAAGACTTGACCGTTTGTACATATCATACGTACTGCACCTATCTGCAATACAACACTCCAAGTACCGTTGAATGAGGTACGCCCATTGATTTGGAATACGCTCTCATCACCCTTGGCAGTCTCTATGGTATACTCAGGTAAGGTCAGTGTCATAGTACCCAACGCACCGTCAGGTGACATCATAGAGTCAACCTTAGCACCAGTACAGTTGATCCCTGAAGCCTTGCAGATATTAACCATAGCCTTGTAGATGTCTCCATACTGAGCACCTTCAAACTTGTAACTTGGTTTAACAACAAACATGGGTGGAGTCATGTCTGAACCAGCAACATGTAACCCTCTACGGGTAGGATCTAGTGCAGGTGATCCATTAGTACTGGTGTAGTACATGGGTCTGGCCTCGATAACAGTGTTAACAATCTCAGGTGGATCAAGTAGATCTAATGGATGTTCATTAACTAAGTTACTAAGGGGTACAACATTTGGCTTGTTATCGTTTAGATATATTATGTTAGATGTATTCATCTTATTTTCTCTTTGGTTTTAAATTATTTATTTTAATGCTGTCTCTTTATTTACAATAGAGGGTAGCATACTAATGTGTTACCTGTCGAACTTTTATTTCTAAGCCATATGACCTAGACGATTGTAAGAGGGTTCAACATTACAGCGTCTTACTACGCCACTTACAGTATGGTAGGTTAGACCAGTCTTCCTTGCTATCTGTGTTGGTGTTAGCCCTTCACGAAATAACTTGATGCAGTTAATAGCCTGAGGTGTAGCCAACCCTACCAACGGGTCATTACGGTGAGGCATAACATGATCTAAATTATCTTGAGAAGTGATAGCTCTCATAAACATGTCAGTCATTTTTACTTACCTCAGTCATCCCATGCCAATCGTTAATGGTAAACACACTACCACGGGTATGATGAGGGACATACCAAGACCGCTTACCTATATGAACTGCAAGGTAGGAGCGACCATACTTGATGCCATAACGCTTCTTAAACTTTCTTAGACGGTAGATCATGCTCTGAACTCCATAAATACAGAAGGAGAATCCATCACACCAGCAATAGGAGAGTACTTGATGTTAAAGCTATCCAGTGTGCCTCCCTCCATCTCGTATCCAAAATCTTCAGATTGAATAACAACTCCAACACGTTTATCTTTTAGATCCTTGGGCATTTCATTTATTATGAATGCTGCTAATTCATTATACGTCATTACAACTCCTTTATTTAATTACCATTAAGCAGTAACCTTCAGGCACCTTGTACATTGTGTACTTGCCACGAAGGTAAATACTGGCAGACGCACCTACTCTTGAGTGGTCTTTCCTCTCAACAAACATCCAATCACCACGGCGCATACTACCGAACAACTCTCTCCATACAGAACGGGGCTGTGTACTACGCTCTGGTGCTTTGCTTGTCTGAACTTCTAAATATGCTACTCTTTTCATTATACTTCCTCACTTAATTCAATTTGCCATGCTTCTATTTCGTTTAACTTAGCAGTGTTGATAGCCTTATCTACTATTAATACTGCATCCTCTCTGCTGGAGGCATTCACAAAGAACCTCACCTCCACCATATACTCCTGCTCCTCAGCGTCACCCCAATGCTTCTCAATAAGGGTAGCATCACTTAGCTCACGCAATCTATCTATATCACTCATTCTATTTCCCATTCGATTTGTTTGTTGGTGACAGGGAATAAAGTAACCTCTTCTGTGAGAGTACCCAAACCCCTAGTAAAATTAAGTACACGCATCACATCAATCTCTCTCATACTGAGCATACCTGCTATGTGCTTAACACTTTCATCATCTAGATTGACATTCTCCTCACGCACAATGTGCAAGGTAGTCCATCTATCTTCTGAATCCTTTACAACTTTTACTGACTTGACTCTATGAAAGTCCATACTATTCTCCCGTGCAATCTACTGTTATTTTAATTGGTGGATTCCGCATCTCACTAAGTCTAAATGCTTCTGCCATAGCATCTTTGCTAGTAGCATGACAACTTATTAAAAGACCATCATCAGTTATAGACCAGCCCTTAGAGCCAGCCTTCTCTACTAATAGTTCACGCTCCATAGTCACTCCTATGTTATATAAATTAGAGAGCAGTTTAACAACATACTCAGGTTGCGAGGGTTCTACGCCGTCAAGTAATCAAGATGTACTTTACTAACTTGTATACCATCTTTCCACTTGTTAGGTTGCTTCTTAGCTATCAACTCGCACCAGCTATTCCAAAGCCTTACACTGCGCCGTTGTCTACACGCATCAACATACGCTTCTATCTTCTTTACCTGACTCTCAGGCTTGAGCTTCTTACTAAACTTCAACACTGACTCAGGTATGCTGTACCTTCTGAGGTTGTGAACATCAATACAACCCACTCGCCCTGCAAATAGCTGGCAACAGAATCCAGCCTTAGCCAGACCCATACCATCAACCTGTATGAATACCTCCATTAGCTTTATGTCTAGCTCTCTGCCCTTGTACTGTGCCACCACAGTCATTGCATCTGAGTGTAAGCCATCTATGCCAGCGTCAAGCCACGCCAATGTGTTGGCCTTATTACCCCACACAAACCTAGACTTTGCACCTAGCATCTTATAGTCCTGCATCTGACCACCTATTGCTGACCAAGGCTGCTGAATAGATAACGCCACCATCATTACCATTAGCTTTAGATTTTCTGGTGACTTCTGTGCAAACTTATTTATCTTGGGGTTGTGCAAGTGAAACCCTGCCTTATCCTTACCCATGCGCTTGTCTCCATTCAACTCTGCGTACACGCTCTGCCTCGCATTTTCTAAACAATCTACTAGCCCTAGCTTTGATACAGGCCGTGCTAAACTCCAACAACTGTGCATCTGATAATGCCTTGAAGTTTTCTAGCTGTGCTATATCAAAAGCATCATGCTCCGCTGTCCTACCACTCTTACTATTACCCATACAATACCCTCGTATTTTATTTAGATTACAGTTACTACTTTAGAAAACATATTCAGACCCACCCTCCGATGGGCCTAGTATATTGTCTAAGCTTGCGCCTTTCTATCTGCCTTTACCTTTAGCCAGTAGTGCTTTTTTATTTCCTCGTCTATTTTCAATGGTGCTACTCGCATTGCGTTACGTCTACGCGCCTTCAGCTTCGCCGCGTTAGTGTTTCGCTGTACTCTTTTTGCTTGCTTGGTTGTCATATTTTTCCAATGGTTTAGTTAATACATTCATACCTATCATATAGATAGGCATGGTCTAGTAACTATGCCGCTTCAACCGCTTGCGCCTCATATGCTGCATTGAGTACAGCTAAAGCTTGCTCGTATGTAACCTTGCTTTTTACAATGTTACCCATAGCCTTTTCTGCTTTTTGCATCGGTGTAAGCTTTTCGGATTCTGGGCGTTCCATAGCTAGCCAGTAGCCAGCAATCGCACCAGTAACATCGGCACCTTTTCCGAATTTGAATACCTTATCTTTGGCATTCCATTCCAACCCCATAGCTTCATAGTGTGTTACGTATTCTTTAGGCGATAACCCGAACGGCTTACCAGCAATGTTACTTAATGCCGTAGCAATTGCCGCAATAGGTGAAGCGTTTTTATGCTCGACCAATTGTTGAACTGCAAAGGTTTCTGCTTCAAGTAGTACGTTTGCTGTGTTCTCTTTGCTGATCTTGTTTAGTGCATTGTTTAGTTTTTTGATTGTGTTAATCATTTTTTATAACCTCGATTTATTTTTGGGAATGCTCACTAGAATTAATGAACATTCTGAAAAACAAAAAAAA
>CERP01009993.1_pt1 | contig 11762 bp, 3 predicted proteins | sample 530801 | NCBI WGS metagenome assembly CERP01 (sample SAMEA2620991, study PRJEB7988) | marine metagenome | biome: marine biome (ENVO:00000447); feature: surface water layer (ENVO:00002042); material: "saline water (ENVO:00002010), including plankton (ENVO:xxxxxxxx)" | depth 5 m | reverse complement strand
ACGACCTTTCTTTTTACCTAGGTTAGATGCTATTGCTGCAGATATGGGCTCTTTAGAAGATACGCCTTTTTTGCGTTCAATCATCTCAGCTAATCCTTTTTCAAGGGTTATCTTTTTTGAAGCCATTATAGCCTGTTGAACTTTGGATTTTACATCGAATAAACCTAAAGCGTCGCGTACGGCTTCTACATTTTTAATAGCATCATCAGCAAAGTAAAAATCATTGTAACCTTCCGCTACTTTACCTATCATCCATTCTGCTTTAGCTTTAGCAGCGCCATCACCTAATCCTACGATGTTATCAATTGGGATTTCTAATCCCTCTGATTTTAAAAATTCGTATATAGCCTGGGCTGAGTTAGCTGGCCTTGCAGTTAAAACAAATACGTCTTTATTAGTATACTTGCCTTCTTTTTTTTGAGCTTCGCTGAATAATGGGCCTAACTCGCCTTTCATTACTTTGCTAAATTCACTGAAGTCAAATTCGGCGCCTTGATCTAACAATGCTTCTGATTTAGCAGCAAACTGAGCTGCGTTCAGTTTATTTTGTTTTACGGCTACCGCAGATCCTTTTACAATTCCACCGTTGCGTTGCTTATAATCCGCAGACCCTATTAATTTTTTTACGCTATCAAAAGGAATAACAGCTTCTGCCATTAAACTTTTTTTGTTAGGATTATAACTAGGCCCTTCTTTATAAGTTATGGAATCAAACCCTTCACTTTTTAAGATGCTTAAATACTCTTTATTTCTTTCAGAAATAGATGCATCTTTATTTTTAACAGTACTTTTAATGTCATTTAAAAGATCTTGGTAGGTCTTAAATTGTTTAGGATTATTAGCAGATATAGCTACAGCTGCAACTGTTCCTGTGTTATCTTCTCTGTTTCTATGATCTATAAAAGACTTTGCATTATCTAAACTTTTTGTATAATGCTTGCCCAGTCCTTGCATTTGAACACTAAACGAGGATGCACCCTCTGGAAAATCTTTAACTATTTCTTTATTTACAAATTTTTGGTCTACTACTGCAGAGGTACCATGGTAGTACAAGTTTTCTTGCTTAAACAAATTGCTAAATTCTTTTTCTGTAACTTTAGGAGGTTTACCAGGCATAACGTATAGCACATTACTTTTCGTGCGAGCCAGTGTGTCGTCAAAGTCAAATACACTTATGCCTTTAGGTTCTTTATTTGGGTTTTTACCTTCTTCAAACGCTTTGTCTATTTTTATTGTTTTGCTAGCAATAACGCTAGAGGATATTACGTCGGACACTATCATATTTTCAAGACCAATTTCTTTGATCATATCTATGTTAGCTTGTTTTGTAGCTTTATCAGCTAATAAAGGCTGTTTTACAAGTGTTTCCGCATAATCCCTAATCATTTCGGAATAAGCGTTTTCGCCTGTAGTCCAATTATAAAAATCTTTTAACGTTGTCACGTCAATTGTTTTTAAGTTGTTTTCAAACATTTTTGAAATTAACATTTTTAGCCTAGACGAGTTTTCTATGGTTGTACCCACAAGTCTATCCGTTAATATCTGCCCGTTTTTACTTCCAATTACACTTATATATTGCGAAGTAATTTTTTTAATATTTGAGGGTGTTAGTTTACCGTCTAACAATGCTTCAATAACCTCTGCTCCAAATTGAGCTTTTGATATTAAATGCTCATTTTTTATGCCGGCTACAGAAATAGTTTGATCCCCTTTTTTGTCTTTGCCGTATACTTTTAAACCTTCATTTATACCAAGCTCTATGTAATTATCAGAGGAAAATCTTCTTATGCCAGCTCCGTCGTTGTTTAATAGCATTTTACCAACAGCTATAGAAAATTGCTTTAACTCTGAGCTACCTGCCTCCATTTTTCCGCCTATCTCCCCAATAGTAGCAAGTAACGCATCAAGCATTTTTTCTTTTACGGTTATATCTAATATAGCTTCTTTTCTTCCTGGCAAATCGTTTATTGCTTTTATTTTTTGCGCTCTAGTGCCAGGATAGTAGTCATACTGTATTTCTCCAACACTTTTTAAAAATTTTCTACTTTTTACAGATATACTTAATCCTTCGCTTGCAAAATTATTTTTTTCAGCAAAACTAATTGCATCTGCCCAAAGTGAATTTACCTTATCAGAAAGAGTTTTGGTTCCTATTATATTTTTACCATCAAAAAAATTTTTTCTAAATTCAGGAGCTCCTAGTAAACGACCACTCGAAGTGCGCCTGCCTGTGTATCCTAAAAGAGATGCTAGTAAATTTCCCAATAAATTAGTAGTCTCTGTAGCTGTAAGTGTTTCGGTTATTTTAGGCAAATAAGAAAGAATTTTTTCAATAGCTTGATTATATTCCATTATTTGTTTAGGGGTTGCTTCTCTTATGTTGTCAAATTGCTCTGAAAAATCAATATTTCTTTCCGCTAACTTCGTTTTCAAATCAGAATTAATTCTATTTTGTTGTTCTACCGAAGTTAATTTTTTTTGTAAATCATCTTGAGCCTTACCTTCTATATAAGTTATAGCCTTTTTGCCTGCTTTACTTTCTAATATATCCTCAATAGGACGCAGATTTCCTAATTTGTCATAAAACAAATCCATTGGGTTTACATCAAATTCATTAGCCATTTCTATAACCTTAGAGGCCATTGCCCCTGGATTTCCGCGGTCTATTTCCTTGGCGATAACCTCAACATAATTTTCCAAAAGATCAACCCCAATGTCTTCTTGTCTGGATTCTATTTGCTTACGCATCGACTCCTTCATTAATGACTCCATTATTGAGTCAAATCCCAATTCAGCTGATAAAGCTTCTATTATAGAACGTCTACGACCGTCTATACGCGTGCTGCCGTCCCCTATAAAGTACTTTCTCCACTCAGCTAGAGTTATATTCTCTTTGGTAAAAATTGGCTTACCTGCAGCTGTCTTTTCTCTTTTCTGTTTTCCAGTAGCTGGGTCAATAACAGGTTTTTTAAATTCTTTAAACCTTTTGTTAACCGAAGATTGACTTATGTATTTCTTAAGTAGTGGAAATGCATTATCTATAAAAGCCGTATATTCTGGAGTAGCCGTGTAATTATCTCTTAAAGTACCCGCTTGTTTTTCTAACTTCGTATAAATTAAATCAACAGCATTATTTTTTAGCTGATCTTTTGTTGTAGGTGATTTTTTGAAAGATTTTGCAGCAACATCTAGGTATTTTTCAACAACCTTAGGTGATCTAGCAGTGATTCTTTCAGTAACACCGTCTATAGTTATATCCGCCTTGTTATTTGCCAACATAACTACATTTGCAGTTTTACCATCAGCTAATTTAACCGAGCCTATTGATAGCGCTTCAATATTAGTAAGAGGTGTAGACAGTAATACTTTTTCACCTACAGTATTTATTTCTTCTTTTACTTCTACAGGTAATTTTAGTTGAGCTTCAGCTTTAATTCTTTCAACACGTATTGTTTTTTCAGGTGAAGATATATCTACAAAACCTGCTGGGGCACCGCCTAGCCCCTCACCCTCAGCTATATTAGCGGCTTTAGTTGGGTCTTTATCTATAGAGAACGTGTTGAATATATCTCTAAACTCAGGCTTCTGCATAGAAGCTAGAATACGATTATTAAGCTGACCAAAAACATAAGATGTCATTGTAGCCTCGCCTCCCTCTTTAGCTAAATCCGTAAAAGATTGGACTCTATCAGATCTAACGCCGAATTCTTCTGCTTTTTTGCTTATGTCAGCTGAGGTTGCCCCCGGGTTTTCCTTAATGTATTCTATAAGGTTTCTACCTTTAGTATATGATTGCACAAGGCTAGGTATACCAGTGCTACCTTTGCCAGAGGATAAAGTAACGTCCGAAATTATATCTTCAACAATTGCATCAGGAATTTCTAATCCTTTTTTATCAATGTATGATCTTAATTTTTTTCTAACCAAGGGAGCAAAGTCATAGCCAACCATAACACCGGCTTGCTCAGCACTACTGCCACTTTCTATCATGTCGGTGTAATTTTTGGTGGCTTTACTAAATATGTCTTTTTTTTCTTCGGCTTTTATTTCTTTAGATGCTGAAATGTCTTTTTTAATTTCCTTTGCAGTTGTAATTTCCGTATTGGTTTTCATATCAACCAGCTTAGTTCCGTCAATTGAAAGATTTTTAAACGCAGCGAAGTTCTTTTTACCTCTTCCGGGACCCTGTGAGAAATCTGATAAAGTATATAAGAAATCTAATGTTTGCTCCGCTGTAGTCAAGTTCTGATCAACATTTTGTTTGCTTATACCTAAATCCCTAGCAGTATTTCTTACAGCTTTATTAAGCTTACCCATTAAAGAATTATCTAGCAAAAGGTTTCTGTATTTTTTATTGCCCAAAAACTCTATAATGTTAGCTACGTATTCTTCATCTGTTTTAGCGGGATCTTCTCTGTAGGCGTCTTCTATAGCTTCTTTAAATGTACCATTTTTAGTTCCGCCTTTACCGTCGCTTATAACAAATCTTTCATTTGCTAAAGCTTTTTCTACAGCAGGCTCTATTTTTTGTCTTAACTTTTTAGCAACTTCAAGACTTACACCTTTTTTAAGTCCTGATCCTTCCCCAAAAGCAAATGCCATTTGTGCATGAAAGCCCTCTTGACTTAGAACACCAGGCTGGTATAAAGATAAATCTATTAATATAGAAGGCTTACCGTTAACCACATCAAACTGAAATTCACCTTTATTACCAAGGTTCATTCCTTCGCCATTTTCTGTTATAATAACAGGCATGTCAGGCTTACCTATGCTCTCTTTAAAGTTATTAGCTTGCTCGTTTATTGACTTTCTGGCCGCCATTTTATTTGCTTCAACGCGAGAAATTATATTTTCTAGCATTCCTCTTTCTGTCCACATTTCAAATTTAGCTACAGAAGACATTAGTCCGCCTTCAAAAGGATCGCTTTTTAGTTGAGCATCTAATTCATTTAGCCTAGCTTTAGCAGCTTTAGCATTTTGTACTTGATCCCCTATAGCTAATTTACTGAACGCTTCGTTGTTAAGTGCTAGGTCTTGATCAAGTTCAGCTTTCAAGTTTTTCTTTTTACTAAGCTCTTTTGGCGTAAGTATGGAAGACATGTCATTAATTTCCCGGTTTAGTTTTGAAGAAAGCTTTTGCTTAGTACTTTGCTTCATAAAGTCTATTTTTTTAGCGTGAGTCATCCCTAATACACCAAAAACTATACCATCAATTATTAATCTTTCAGTAACTTCGTCAATATCACCATAATATTCCCGCATACTGGTTTTAAAATCTTTGTCGCCCACAAGATCTTCTGCCATTGATTCAGCAACTTTAGCCGTTTCACTACCCGCAGTACCCCCAACGGCTCCACCTAGTATTTTTCTAGCCAACGCTCCCATTCTTCCTTTTAGTAGAGCATTAGCAACTTGACCTCCTGCAAAAAATCCAGTACCACCTAATGTTTTAGCTTCACCATAAGTAGCCGCTTCAAATTTTACTTCTTCCAGTAAAGCACCAAAAATTAGCCCCATTGCTTTTTGTTTCGGCCCTCCCTTCATCAATGTGCCAATCATTCTAGTCATTCCAGCAGCCCCAGCTGCTTTATTAAGAAAAAAGAAGTTTATAAGCATAGGAGCAAAATCACCTAGCTGTTCTACTGCCTTCATTCCATAACCTCTAGCAAAAGTTTCTTTTTGCTCTTCAGTTATTTCAATACCAGCATCCATTAACATTTGTTCGGAATTATCTAGCATTTCTCGCTGAGTTAAAGGTAATTCATCAATATATCTTGAAGTCATGCTATCAGGCAGTAAATTCAATGTGCCGACCGCAGCTTTCTTAGCAAAAGTCGCTGCATAATCACCCACATCTAGTTTTTCTGAACCAGGATCAATGTTGAATAAATAAGCTCTGTTCAACGCATTACCCTCTATAGAATTTTGCATTCTTTCCTCTGCTAAATTTTGTATAAACATTGCAGGTGTAGCTAATTCTCCTTCTCGAGGAACAAAAGCATCATCTAATATAGACCCGCCATCTTCGCTAAATATACCAAACCTACCAGATAGACTCATGTCTTTCAAAGGTAATAAATCCTCAGCTGTTACGTTTTTATACAAGCCGTTTTCATCTGGCGTATAACCTTTGGATTCAAGGTACACCCTTAAACGAGATTTATCCATTGGGCCTTGTCCAACTCCTTTACCTTCTTTAGCTCTTCGTTCGTAAGCTTTATTTGGATTAAAATCAAATGTTTTTTTAAGATCCTCGTTTATTTGGGTTTCTTTCAGAGCATTGTAATAAAAAGCAGCTTTCAATGGCTCTCTAGCCAGTCCCGCTAATTTTTCGGCCTTAGCAACCATTTCCGCAGGAGCAGCAATAATCTTTTCATTGCTTAAAGCTGCTTCCCCTGGCATTACCTGAGCCCCTGTTTCTAAATTAAAAAATTGAGTTAGCTTATTCTTTTTGCTTTTACCAGCATACTCAAACCCGTCTCTATATGGGTTCGCAGATCCCTCAGGGTTCATTCTTTCGAAAGCTTCAGCAGATGAAATAAGTAGTGCCCTTCTTTCATCTTCTAAGGCAATTTTTTCATTATCTGGTAGAAGATTACCGGGTGCTAGTTTTCTGTCAATAGCGTCAAGTCTTTGGCTTGTCGTGCCCATTAGTTTTTGGTTAGCCGGAGAATTGTCTATTCTATTCTTTATAACTGAAATTACTTTTTGTGTAGGGTTTTCAGCTACACCTCTACCTAATCTTTGTTTTTCTTCGTTTTTTTCATTTATTTGCTTTTCTTGAAGCCTTTGTAACTGTTCCTGTACAATTTGATCAATAGCAAAATCCGTTGGCATTTGCTTGTCTTTGGTAATATTTACAGCTACCTCCGCAACAGTTCTAGTGGTAATAAAATTTTGATAATTATCTTTTATGTACTTTCTATATTCTTTTTCAAGCCCGTTTTGCATTTTAGCTTGCAAAGAAACTCCCTTAACATTTAGTTCTTGTAATATACCTGAGTTTAAACTGTTTTGCGAAAAGTCTTTAAATTCTTGTAACTCCGCTTGTTTTATCGGGTCTTTTTCTCCTGTTTCAATATTGATTACCCCTAGATCTTTATTATAATCGTATTCATTTTGCTTTAATACTCTTTTTTCTTTAGCCTTACGTTCTAATGCTAAATTTTTTATTTCTTCAGGCAAAACAGATTCAAGCTTATCTAATTTAATTTGAAAATCATTTTCGGGTAAATCCAAAGAAGTATCTACCTGCGGTAATTCCGTATCTTCTAGTGCTATACTCATTGGCTCCGCACTTGCACTGGGCGCAGCCTGCTGAAAATCCTGGCTGAAGCCTTCCTCTACTACATTACTCCCCGCCGCTTCTTGTTCTGTTTGGGGGCCTTCTATAGGTGTAGTTTCTTCTATATTTTCTTCTCTTGCATCCTCTACACTTAATCCTTTGTCTTGTGCTTCTTTAGCGGCCTGCATCATTGCTGCCTGAGATTCGAAAGTAATTGTTTCACCGTTTATAATAAGTCTAAACATGTAATGTTTTTTAAATTGTTATTTTATTTGTAATAAGTATCGTATAGTTTTATAGCCTGATTTCTTTCAACCCTTAAAATGTTTTCCATAAATCCAATTGCTTGTGATCTATTGTTTAGGTCTACAGAAATAGAATTAGCGTCCTTAGCTGCTACGTCTTTCGCAAAAAAGTCATCTCCGTCTATTGTTACTATCTGCATAGGTTTTCCAGCTCTAACAAATTCCGCAGCTTTTATTGTAGCTCCGGTTGCTGTATCAGAATAATCCGGTTTGCCCCAAGATACTGTAAGACCACTATTACCAAAAGCGCTTACATTTCTAATTGTTTTTTTACCATCAATGTATATATCGCCAGATTCTACTATGCTACCTACGTTTGTAAGAAGATTTCTAAATGAAGGTCTTTCTTCTCCTCCTGCTTCAATTGCTTTTTTAAATTCTGTATTTGCTGTGGCAAAATTAATTTGTTTTTTATCAGCCTTTGCACCACTTGTTTTTGCGGCATATTCTTTGAAAGAACCTTTTTTATAAAAGTTAAAAGTAGCATTATCTTGATCATCGATTTTCATTTCTGGCTCTAATCCATATTGCGACGCGACTTGTTTAGCGGCTGAAAATTTAACAAAATCTACTGCTTCTTTATGAGCGGGGTTATCTATGTTTTGATATGCCTCGATTTTTTCTTTTGGAATATAAAATTGATTTTTTAAAACAGCATTAGTTTGTCCTGGTTTGCCCTTTGTTGAAGCTATATTTGTCATTATTTCATCCAGTGCAACATTTAAAGCCGCTTGTCCATCAGGGGTTATCGCTTGTATACCTCTTTCTCCCCTGCCTGCTATTTTGCCGTCTACTATTTTGTTTTCTGTTGTAAACGTTTCGTTTTCCAAAAAAGCTTTACCTATCCGTCCTTTACCCCCATCAACAATCGTGTTTGTTTTGTCAAATGTAGCTTTATACATGTTAGGAATTGAAGTTATAGGGCTGTATTTATCGTCATTGAACGCTCCTAAACTGATTGATTTTTCATAAGGTGATTTAGAACCCTCTTCCCAATTTACTTTTTGCCCACTTAATTTTATAACTGGGTTATAGTTTTCGTCAAGACCATATAAAGCTGATGTATCTGGTGCACCTGTAATAGCTTGAGCCTCTATCATTTGATCACTATTAGTGTAAATTTCAGTAACCCCTAACTTGCTGTTTCCTGCCGTGTTTAATTCACTTGTTGTTTGTCCTATTACCCCCATTTTAATAAAAGAAGTGTTCATTTGCCCAATAGAGCTTTGAACTTTTGAGCGCTCCTCTTTAAGTGCGTTTACCTCTTCGCTTCCCTTGCCTCTCATTTCTGCTTGCATTATTTCTGTCGCAAGATCACCTGACCTTCGTATTAAGCCTTTTTGGGTTGTTTTAAAAGAATTTATTAACTTTGTGGGCCCATCCATAGCTTTTTCGTCCAAAGCATCGATTCTTTTTTGGGTGGCTGTATTTATATTATAGCCTTTTTGAGCTATATCTTTATTCAACGCCTGCGTTTCCTTAAATTGCCTGCTAAGCTCTGCACTAAATGCTGCAGATATTTTAGCCCCTACATCCATTAAAGCTTGCGGAACAATAAGCCCTGACTTGTCATCTATTATTTTGTAATTTCTATAGCTCATAATTTGTTAATTTTATCCTTACTCTGGCAATTCTAATTGTCCTGACCCAATACCTGCTGTTACTATACCTCCAATACCAGATATAATCCCTGCGGTAGAAGCGGCTCTGGCGGCGTTAGCATTAGATATATCTTGTCGGGCTTGAGCTTCTTGACCAGCCATTCGATCCATAGTAGCCATGTCTCTCGCTTCTTGAGCGCTAAACATAAATTGCTTGCCTGCGGCTTCTGCTTGCTGTATTCTAGCTTCTTCTGACATTTCCATTTGAGTAAGCTGCATTTCTTTTGCTTGCAGCGCTTGCTCTCCCTGCGCTCTTAGTTTTTCGTTTTGAGCTTCTTGTTGCTCTATATTAGCGGCTACTTCTTTTTTGCTTTGCTTAGCCGCCTGAGCCAACGCTGTAGCACCTCCGGCACTCGCACCCGTTGCTTGTAATGTATCTAATGTATTTGCTAAGGCAATATCTGTTTGTTCCATCTGGATCTCCGCAGCGCCTGTAGCAACACCTAAGTTTGCGTACGGGTTACTAAGCTGATCTCGCATTTCGTCTACTAAACCGGATAGTGAGGTTACGTCTGCATACGGATTTATTACTTCCTGCCTGTTTTGTTCAAACAAGTTTAATGCTCTATTTATGCGGTCTTTTTCTGCTTTAGCAGCTGCTGCAGCTTTTTTAGCTCGGCTGCCGCCTATTAACCCCCCTATTATTTGTACGCCGGCTCCTATGCCTGCAGCCACTACTAATCCTGCCATAGTTTTTCTTTTTTATTATATTCTTCTAATGTTATTGAAAAAAAGCTTTTTTCTATTTCTTCCATGTTATTTGTATCCGTAGGATTTGCTATTATGTTTATCCAAACGCAATCTTCTATGCACCTTATTAATCTTTTCGCTCCTTTAATAGAATGCGACCAGCACGGTGCAATATGTTCTACGGTTTCTTCGTTTGACTCCACTATAACCCTACCTGACAGTAAAAACCAAAAATGATTTGTGTGATGTATTGCACTAATAGCTATGGTGTCAGCGGGCATTATCATTTGTCGCATATACAGGCCGTCGGAAAAATTGTTTGTAATAGTAAAAACATCGTTACTCAATAGCGATTTTCCGTCACCGTATATATCTTTTTTGTTATTGTTTTCTATGAAAACATTTTGTAAACTTTCTAAGCTTTCTATAAAATTAGTTGATAACTCTTTATTCATTTAATTTAATTATGATGATTGCACAAACCCTGTGCTTACTGCAAATAATTCTTTTTTACCCGCGTTTACATTACTAATACCCATTTTAACTTCTCCAAAAAATCCTTTCACCCCTGAAGATGATCTTCCAAATACAATCTCGCCATTTTGGGAAGCTGTACGGTTTACAAGATCGGCATAGTATTTATCTTCTTTTAGTTTAAATCTATTTACTAATAATGAGTTTTGCATTTCTTCTAATGTTGTAGCAAAAACTGACTCAGATATTGACAATGCGTTATCTGTATTAGTTGTAAATGCTCTCATTCTCCAACCCGTATCACCTTCGTAATTTATTGTTTGAAAGTTCTTGACCATGGAGGGTGCTCCGTTAAATACAAAGGTAACAGTTGAATTATATGTTGTACCATAAAATGCAGCTCTTGAGCTTGAATTATTAGCCAATGTGTAATGCTTATATAGTTTACCGTCGTTAGTAGTAAAAAAATCGTTGTTTAAACTTATAACTTGAATTGGATCGTAGTCGAAGAAACTTGTCCAGCCTTTTGATCTTTCGTCAAACGCTAAGGTTTCTTTTCCAGCTACTAAGCCTTTAGGTATTGATAACACATATTGTTTATTATGAGCATCCCAACCACCTACTATATTTGAATTTATATTCGTTGTTGGGCCAGCTGTTGACAATGCGTCCCTAAAGTAATCGGTCATGCCGTAATCAGAAATTACTGTAATGCCATCCATTGATAATCTACAAACAACATTTTGATCTCTATCTGTAAAGTATTTTCTATAACCATTAACAGCAAAAGACCTAGGGTCTGTGCTTATCCCGTATTCACCTGCATAAGCTACATTCTGCCCTATAACTAATGGTCTTGTTGTAACCGTAGCATTTCCTTCAGCTGAATATATTGCGTCTTTGTCTATCAAAGATTTGCTTACTTTGCTTTCCTGGAATATTATTAAGTTAGTATCTTCTGCATATAACTTTTGCACTGAGCCGTTAGACGGATCTATTGTTCTAGTTATATCCTCGCCTACAGAAAACTGATTGGTTTGGTTAACACCTGTTCTTGAGTTAAATATACCTGAATGTATAAGTGAACTAAATCTGTGTGATTGATCCGGTTCGTCTTCTACTAAATAAGCCTTAACACCATAATCTACCGATGTGTTATTATAACCTCCTCTAATTCTAGATTCTTCTATTAGCCAATCATCGTCGTTGTCCCCAATATAAGCCGAGGGTACTTGATCAAAGTTTATTATTTTACCAAAATTTATAGTCGGGGTGCTTGTAATAGTAAACGAAGGAGCCTCCCCTGCTATAAAGGATGTATTACTAATTCTTTCTTTTATATAACTA
>CERP01006766.1_pt1 | contig 11815 bp, 15 predicted proteins | sample 530801 | NCBI WGS metagenome assembly CERP01 (sample SAMEA2620991, study PRJEB7988) | marine metagenome | biome: marine biome (ENVO:00000447); feature: surface water layer (ENVO:00002042); material: "saline water (ENVO:00002010), including plankton (ENVO:xxxxxxxx)" | depth 5 m | reverse complement strand
CTGGCTGCAGCTACCTACACAGGGTCCGAGCCTATCGCTGCCCTGTATTTAGAAGGACCTCCGGGTACAGGCAAGTCTCTCATTATCCACGGGCTGGCTAGCTTATGGGGGAGCGCACCCTGTGACTACAACCACATTACAGGAAACCACAACGGAGGGCTGCTCACTTGCCCAGTGCTGGGAGCAGATGAAGGCATCACCTACAGCAAGTTCGCCGAGCACAATGCTAGTGAGGTCTTTCGTAACTACGTGGCTAACTCCAGTCATTTTGTTAACCAGAAGCACAAGCAGCCTGCTACCCTCAACGCATCGTTACGAGTTATAGTGTGCTCCAACGATGACAATGGTATACCTTTCCGTAAGGCACTGGGGAAGGACGGTATTGATGCTATCGTTGAGCGTATCCTACACATCAACACAGGCTCCAATGCTAGGAAATACCTTGAGGAGTTAGGTGGCCGCAAGGGAGTGAAGGACTGGATACGACCTAGCAATAGACCGGGCAGGATGGCAGAGCATTTCCTCTGGTTGAGAGAGACGCGCAAACTAGAGGGCCAAGGACGCTTCTTAGTATCAGGTAAGATGTCCTCTTGGCACCGGCAGTTTGTAGCAGACCAAGGCTACAAGCCTGCAGTCTTGACAGTTATACACAAGTTAATAGGTTTGGCTACGGGCAACTATGCTTCTAGTAATGTGTTCGTCAAGACGGACGCAGAGAGTGGCGTAGTGTGGATTCACCCCGGAGCCGTGTACGACCACTGGGATGCATACGCTGGTATTAGTAGACCTAAGGCTACTACTATACATGACACTGTGAAGATGCTAGCTGTCGGAGAAAAGAAGCAGCAACGCTTTGGTGATACTAGAAAAAGGTGTTACCCTATAGACTTTGAATCGTTCGTAGATGCTAAGATCTGCGACTGGGGGGATCATGGATTTTCTGAACGCACTAGGTAAACCTATGCGCCTTAGTGCATCTGCCGCAGAAACGTGGCTGGACTGTAAACGTAAGTGGGCCTACGGCTACTACTGGAGAGTAGCTAGGGTGAGTAGCCCTGCTGCGGAGGTCGGTAACAAGGTACACGATATACTAGAAACGTACCTAGACCTCGGGGAAAAACCCGAAGAACCCAACAATAGGTACTGGCGCATAGCTGAGCCGGGCCTGCAGTTCCTGCCGGAAGTCAGAACCGATGCACCCAACCCCGGAAATAATGGTGTAGTAGGTAACTGGAAAGTAGAAGAGTGGGTAAAGTGTGAGTGTGGACCACTTCCCTTTGTCGGCAAGGTGGACCTGTATAACCTAACAGACTTTGATAACATTCAAGTGGATGACCATAAGACCACTGGGGACAGTAGCTGGCGTTGGGCCAAAACACCTAACCAACTTGCCAAGCTAATACAACCCCATGCCTACGCATGGTCCCTCGTACAAGTCCACGGACTCACACCTCCGAAGTCCGTGGACTTTAGACATATCTATTATGCCACCAGAGGAGAGCCTAAAGCTATGGAGGTTAGGGCACCGAACGTGCCATGGGAGGATATAGAGAGTACATGGAAACAATTAGAGATAATGGCTGGACAGATGGCAGAGCTATCGGTTAGCATCGTTACGCCGGAGGACGTAGAAGCTACTACCAGCAGTTGCAAGAAGTTCGGGGGGTGCCCGTATGCCGACAGGTGTGCAGCCTCACCGGTTAATAGAAGTAAGCATAGACCAACAACAATACAAGTAAGCAGGAGTCCAGAAATGTCAGACAGATTAACAGCCCTTAGAGCACAACTAGGTATAAGTAAAAAGCAATCACCTCCACAAGTAGAGTCCGAGCCTACTACGCTACCACCTATTAAGGACCCACAAGGAGATCCCGAAGCTTTAGCTGAGAAACTATTGGGTATCATTCAGAGCTTTGGCGAGGAGCGTATGCAAGTTAGCACGGCAGAAGCTATGGCAAAGTCAGCAGATGTGTACCTTTACGAGGCTATGAAAATAGCTAACCTAATGAACGTGAACGGCTTCTTAGTCCCTAAGGAGTTGTCAATGACGGAGGCACATAATATCACAGCCAAGGGAAGTATTCGGCCAAGAAGTAATTCCCAGAAGGAGGAGGAAGAGTACCAAGCTGCTGCTGAGAAATATCGTGCAAAGATGCAGGCCGAGACAGATGCGGAGGAGACCCGACCATCATCTAAATCCTCACTTGAACTACTTACTATTAGTAGGGGGGAAGACGTAGCTCAGGTGCTAACCCAATGGGATGCGCACCTAGAAGCCAACGGTCATCGCATGTTTAGAAAGGACGCGCAGGCTATCGTTCGAGATGTAACTGGAGCACAGCGTGTACGAAAGGAGCGCATCCTGCATTACATAGAACAATTTAATGAGGCTTATGTTGCTAAGGTTATCACCCTACAGGGTAACTTGGTAACCATGGTGACGGAAGATAACTACACTACAGCTACTACAGCAAAGGACTTGGAGGTTACTCCTTCTTCTACGGAGGTTACTCCTTCGGTAATATCCAAGCCCGATGCTTTGCTGCCTACAACTGACCCCGAGGATACCCCACTGGGGCGTATCGTTAAGGAGGTAGCTACGCCTACCATCTACATCGACTGCATCCCCGAGGACCCAGCCGGTGTGTATAGCTTTACGGACTTCATTCGCCCGTTCGAGCAGGAGGTAGAGAAAGATGGAGGCATGGTGGACAAGAAGTTTATGCAGCCCCTACCCTACTACGGATTGATTGACTACGGCAAAGGTCCCGGAACGGTTGCTGGTAAGGTACTCGCTGCTCTACACAGGTCTGGCCCTCAGCTATTACGTGGGGACATGTACGTAGACGGGAAGCACCCTCTGGCTGATGAGATCATACCTATACTTAGGCGGCTCAAGGGAGTGCGAGTTGTTCGGGCAAGCCGATGAGTCTACTGCAGAACCTACTAAACAAGGCTGCTGCAGATAGAAAGAAACTAGGAATTAAGACAGAGATGGAGCGTATCCTTGAGCTTCCCCGCGAGGAGCTTGAGGAGCACGCTCAGCATTTTGCAGAGCTATGGTCTGGGAATTTACGTAAACACCCTAACGCGCCCATGCTTAGACCAGAGCAAGGACTAATACTAGAGACTTGTCACCGCTCCGCGCAGCTAGAGGAGCCTGTTGGATTGCTAGCCAATGTAGGTGTAGGTAAAGGTAAGTCTCTAGCTTTCGCTCTGATGCCTAGTGTGTTTGGTTCTACTAGACCTATCTTGCTCATACCCCCACAGATGAGACAGCCCACAAAAGAGCAGCACTGGGAGTGGAGCCAGCATTACTGGTTCGAGCCTCCAGAGGTTATAGCGTACAGCACCTTGTCTCGACCAGAGAGTACCGCACTCCTAACAGACATAGGTCCTGACTTAATTATGGCTGATGAGTGCCAAGCGTTGAAAGACTCAGCCACGGCTCGTACTAAACGCTTCATAAGGTACATGCAGAATAACCCAGAGACTAGGTTCGCTGCTATGAGTGGTACCCTGACTACATCATCTCTCAAGGACTTTGCTCATCTTAGTGAGCTTGCCTTGAGGAACCGATCACCCCTTCCTTTGGATGAAGGCATACTAAACATCTGGTGCTCTGTTCTAGATGCTGATGGCAAGCCCGATGCCCATGCTTGGAACATGGTAAGGGGCCTTTATAACTGGGCTGAACCTGCTGCAGACTACAACGTGAGAGGAGCTAGGCAGGCGTTTAATGCGAGGTTCAAGTCTTCACCGGGAGTTGTATGCACTACTAACCCTAGCTGTGATGCCGAGATACTTATTAAGGCAGAGGTTCCTGAGCACGGTTTAGATATAAAGTCGGCCCTGTATACTCTCAAGGAGGAGTACACTCTTCCTAATGGTATAGAGATAGTTGACGCATTACACTACCATCGGGTCCAGAACCAGATAGCTATGGGCTTCTATTATGTATGGGACTGGCCTAATGGGGTAGAAGACGAGGAGTGGGTGGACGCTAGGAGAGAGTGGTGGAAAGGGTGTAGAGAGTACCTGAAGGGGTACTCAAGAGAAGGCTGTGACTCCCCTTTCTTAGTCGAGGAGTACGTGAGGGCTAACCAGAAGCCTGCCTCTCTTGTGGGAGCTTTAGCTAGATGGGATGACCAAAGGGGCAAACCGCCTCCTCCCACAAAAGCTGTATGGATAGACTACGGACCCCTTGTTTCAGCTATCAAGTGGGCATCAGCCAGAGAGTCTTCTATCATATGGTTTACCTCTAGAGCCGTGGGTGAGATGCTAGAAGCCTTTGGTGTTCCTACCTTCTGGGACGGCGTACCTAATATAGAATCTACTCCTACTGTTGCTTTGTCTTTACGTGTCTACCACGAGGGGAAAAACTTTCTCACGCCTTGGCACGATCAGTTAATACTACAGCCACCGAGCAGTGGCGCAGTCTGGGAGCAGCTCTTAGGTAGGACCTTCCGACCGGGTCAAGAGAGTCCCGTCATAAAAGCTAGTGTGTACCACCATGCTGACCCGTGTAGAGAAGCTTTTAGAAAAGCTCTACAGAGAGCTAGATATATACAAGGAAACACTTTGCAGCCTCAGATTTTATTAATGGCAGAGAGAGAGGAGTTCATTGAGTAGAAATAAATATTGACACGTTATATAGATTGGTATAGTAATTGATTCCCTAACAACAAAACAAACTCTAAAGGAGAGATATCATGGGATTTTTCACAGGTGTAAATGGTGTAGAGCGACAAAAAAGTAATTCACAGGGTGAGTATTTCCAAGACGGAAAGTACTTGGTTGAGATCAGTAAACTTGAAGCACGAAACAAGAGAGCAGACGGGCAACCGATTGCTATCGTTGAGGGCTATGTAGTTGAGGTTCTTAACCAAACAGCTCGATCTAATCAGGAAGGAACTAAGGTAACTTGGTTTAACGACCTAGGTCGGAAGCCAGATGGTGAGTTCACCGATGGAGGTAAAAGAGGGATGTCCCGTCTCAAGACTTTCATTGCCGAACTACTAGGTGGAGACTTAGAAGGAGTCACAGACACAGACATTACAGAAGAAGTATGCGAGCAGCTATTCGGTGCCGCAGATGGGTTCACGGGGGAGGAGACCAAAGGTGTCCGTCTCATCGCTGAAGCAAAAACCACTGTGTCTTCTAAGAGTGGCAAGCCCTTCACTAATGTATACTGGAGATCAGCCTCTAGTAAATAATTCGATCTACCCCACAATAGATTGAAGAGGCACTGCGAAGTGTCCTCCTAAGCCTGAGGTGCAATATCGGGCATTTTTTATACATAGACATATAGGAGGATGGTATGCAGGAGATTATCGGATGGGATACGGAAACCCATCTTATTGAGGCTGGAAACCTAACCCCCGAGCTAGTTTGCGCTTCATTCTCTGGAGGTCAAGGTACCCTAGATAAAGCTAAGCTATTCGCTTTGGGTAACTTGGATAAGAGCACGGGACTACTTACTAGCTCCAGCGGTTGGAGTATGCTGGTTAACAGAGAAAAGACAGTAGACGCTTGGTGCTATTTCGCCCAGCAGGGGTACACCTTTGTAGCCCACAATCATCCCTATGACTTGGGTGTTATTGCCAATGAGTGCCCGGAACTCATGCCGATTATTCTACACCTGATGCAGGAAGGAAGATTAAGGGATACACAGGTAAGGGAGCAACTCATAGCGATCGCCGAAGACAACTTTAACTTTGATGATAGGACAGGAAAGAAGCCCGGAAGGTTTTCACTGGCTTACTTGGCCGAGCTTTATTTTGGCGAGAACCTGTACGAAGACAAGAAAGACCCTAACTCTTGGAGACTTCGCTACGCCGAGTTGAGTGGTGTAGCTATCCATGAGTGGCCCGAGAAGGCAAAGAGCTATGCTATGGACGATGCCCACTGGTGCAGGAAAGCCTACCTCCAGCAGGCAAAAGAACGCAGCCTACCTGAGGGCGTTCTGGTAGACCATACAGGCACCGTTACAAATGAGATTGAGCAAACGGCTGCAGCCCTGTCCCTGCACCTCATGGCGTGCCACGGTGTATACACAGACCCTAAGGCTGTGGCTGAGTTTCAGACAAACGTCACATCTCTTGCGGAGCAGGCCGATGCTGCTGCAGAGAGGGCCGGTTTCCTGCGTGTAAACAAGTGCAAGACCTGTGATGGAACCGGAGTGCCGGACTTCTCTAGGTCTGGTCTGAAGTGTTATGAGTGCGCCGGAGCGCGTGGGTATGTGCCTATGCGTTGCAAGGTCCCACTAAAAAAGCCGTCTATTCACAAGTCACGATTGCAGGCTCTAGTTACTGCGTCCTACGCAGGGGAACCTCCTCTCACTAACCCCTCTACTAAGTTCCCTCTCGGCCAAGTCAAAACAGATAGCGATACGCTGAAGGGTAGCGGCAACTACATGCTTATGAAGTATGCGGAAGGGCAGGAGTACAAGAAGCTCCTGAACACCTACCTGCCTATCCTGCAGTCGGGTGTGGATAAACCTATAACCTCGTCACCTAACGTGTTGGTGCGTAGCGGTCGGACCAGTTGGCGTGGCCCTAACTTCCAGAATCCTCCTCGTAAAGGGGGCTTTCGGGAATGCTTTGTGCCTCGTGAGGGTAAAGTGTTCGCCGCCATTGACTACTCCTCTCTGGAACTTTGCACTCTTGCTCAAGTAAACCTTAACCTGTTTAACTACAGCAAGATGGCAGAAGCTATTCAAGGTGGCAGAGACCTACACCTTGCGTTTGCTGCACAGCTTCTTAACATCTCGTATGAGGAAGCGGCAGACCGTAAGTCTAAAGGTGACCCTGCTATAAAGAAGGCGAGGCAGGATGCCAAGGCAGGAAATTTTGGCTTCCCCGGCGGATTGGGAATTGCCGCCTTTGTGGACTACGCCTCGTCAATGGGTATCCCCATGACCTTTAACCGAGCGCAGGACTTGAAAGACCAGTGGATGGAGACTTGGCCAGAGATGACCAACTACTTTGATATGATCGCGCACGCCAGTGATACCTCGGATACAGGTAGATTTACAGTTAGGCACCTAGGGTCTGACCGGCTGAGAGGAGGATGCTCCTACACTTCTGGAGCAAACACATTCTTTCAGGGGCTGGCCAGTGACGGTTGTAAATCGGCCATGTGGGAGTTGACCAAGGCCATGTACAGTGACACAAGCTCTTCCTTATATGGAGTAAGGTGTTGGGTTTTCATACATGATGAGTTTATTCTTGAAGGACCAGAGCACAATTGCCACTTGTGGGCAAAGGATGCTTCCGATATTATGATAAAGGAGATGCAAAAGTACACCCCTGACATCCCTATTAAGGCTGAACCTGCGCTAATGAGACGGTGGTACAAAGATGCAGAACCTGTTTATGATAACAAAGGCAGCTTGACTATTTGGAAGAAGTGATGGACATGTTCGACGGCAAGCAATTCTGGATAAACCTACACGATATTATCCTATTTGCTGTCTACACGTCTGTTTTTTTAACCGTTGTTATGACTCCTATAATACTAGTAGCTCTTATACTTTACAGGATTTTCTTACTTGCATAATGTTGAAGACATAATACAATCTCTGATAGATGAGATAGAGAACCTTAATAAAGAGATATCTATACTTAAAGGTCTCTGCGATCAGGAGCATAAAGCAAGGATAAGTATAGCTGAAGAGTTAGAAAGCTCCCAAAAACAAGTGAAGCGACTTAGTTTCTATTTGGAGAATACGTGAGGAAATATAAAGGTAAGAAGCCCAAGTACCCTGTGCCTACGAGAGTGGATGAGCCTACACCCCACCTTCTTATATCTTTTGATTTAGGGAAGAGAAAGGTAGGAGCATCTGTGTTCTTGTATACAGATAATACCTACACGTTGATAGGTGCTGAAGTTATTAAGTCAGAAGGTAAATGGACCGCAGAGGGCATGGCAAACGCCGTGCATTCTTCTCTAAGTCCTATGTTAAGCACCTCGTTCATACCTGCATCTTTCGTGTGCGAGTGGCCTAAGAAGTACTCTACAGCTAGGAAGTTCCACAAGGACTTAGATAACCTATATGATGTAGGCCACGCTATAGCTGTTAAGTTTAACATGGCTTGGTCAGAGACTTATACGCCCTCCGAATGGAAGGGAAATGTACCTAAGAAAGCCCATAAGAAAAGAATACTCAGGGAGCTATCCTTAGAGGAAAGGGTGATACTAACTAAGCACGTAGCTCAGGCTATGTCTATAACTAAAGAAGAAGCAGATGATTTTCTGGACAGTGAGCTTAGCCACGATCTATGGGATGCTGTAGGTATCGGCTTGTTCGCTGCAGCTAGAACTCGTAAAGGAGGAACCCGTGTCTGAAGAAGAAGCTATAAAAATGGTAAAGAAGTTCGTAAGCAAGTGGTCAGACTTCTCCGTGGCTTTCACCTCATCCCCCGGACCCCTGTATACTGCAGGGTGTAATGCTGTAGCAGACGTTATACGCAGGGAAGCTCAGGAGTTGTTACCCGCTATAGAGTCCTTAGCTAGTACTAGCTCAGAGGTATGGGGAGAGACGGATGCCTAAAACACACCTGCTAAGCCCCCAACAACGTATCCTCTATGCAAAATACGGGAAGGCTCTAGCCGAGCTACCTGTAATGATAGAGACTCTAGCTAACCAGTTAGGAGTCACTCGGTGGACTATGCGCCGGGTGTCCGAACACGTATCAGAGTACGGGCCTCCTCTAGACGAAGAGTTGCCAAGCTGGAGAGTTATTGTTATACCAGATGCACACTTTGGACCCGGTGAAGATTGTTCACGCGCTCGTTTATTTGGTCTGGAGATTACCCGACAAGGCAGACTCGCCATGGAGAACGGAGAGCGTTTTGCTTTCTGCTCCATAGGCGACTGGCATGACATGCAGTCCTTATCCCACTACGACAAGGGTACGATAGATGAGTGGGGCCGCTTCATTCAGGACGATGTAAATGCAGGTAACCAAGCTATAGCCCTTATGAAAAAGCATATTGACACCGATGTATGGGAGTACGCGGAGGAAAAGTTCGTAACTTTAGGCAACCACGAGGACCGTATCAACCGAACGGTTAGAGACAACGGTGCTTTGAGTGGTTTCCTAGGTATGCACGTACTGGGTTGGGAGCAGAACGGCTTCGAGCAGGTGCCATTTCTAACGCCCAAGCGCATAGAGGATGTGATGTTCAGTCACTACTTCGCTAGCCCCGGTAACGGTAGAGCCATCTCCTCCGTGAACATGGGTAGACAGCTAATCATGAAAACTTTATGCAGCGTAGTGGTGGGCCACAACCACCTATTTAAGACAGACATGGTAACTTCTGCCGATGGAAGGAAGTTAGTAGGCACATCTGTAGGCTGTGCTTTTGAGCACCACCATGAATGGGCTGGACAAAGTAACCTAAGCTATGATAGAGGGATTGTAGTACTTACCAACCTAAAAGACTGTTTTTACACCCCTAACTTCATACCATTAAAGGAACTCAGGAAAAGATATGCTGACTGAACAGGAGCTTATAGAACTTCTTAGAACCCAGATAGACACCGCTGAACGCACAGTAGAGATGCTATCGGAGCTTCTAAGAGAAGCCTATACCAGCTCAGACAACCCAGATATGAAGGATCAGATAGAAGACCTGTTTACTGATCTGGACATTGATTTATGATTTCCTTACTTAAGAGAGTAGGTTTAGCTTACTTAGCTTTTGGTTTAGGTATGTTAATAGGTGTCACCATAGCTTCCGTCATAGCTGCTATAATGATGATAGCTACACTAGATCCCGAGCAGTTGGAGAGGATAAATGAGTTCTCTGAAGAGATTAAAGAAGAGTAAAGGGGGTACCTACTATATTGAGATTGATGCCTCTATGATAGCAGAGCTAGAGGCAGGTATAGGAGACCTAATACATCTAGCCACGGAAGACATATGGATGTATGATAAAAAGAAGAAAGTGTGTACGCTAAGAGTGATAGATAAAGAGTGTTATGACTCCCTAATTAAGAACTTAGCTAACAACAGAGATGACGAATAAGTTGACCTAGCCCCCTAAACAGGATACTGATCTAACGTGGGGTAGACAATGCTTATAATCAGACTGCTATTGGCGGTCCTATTGGCTGCTGTGCCATTGGGCTGTTGTACACGCACGTCCCCTCTTACTTACGCTAAGAGGAGTGCCGAACTTATCTACATACCTAACGCTGTAAAATGGCGACGTAGCCCGATTATTCAGGTGTGCGACAGTGCTCCTGTAACTAAAGACGAAGTAGAGCTAGTCTTAGCGGAATGGGCAGAACACGGAGCACCTCAGCTAAGAGTGGTGGAGTCTAAGTGCAAGGAGGAAATGCCTTCTCCGGGTTTTGTACAGATAGATAAATGGAGACCTCAATGGCGTGCTCAAATAAAAGAAGCACATGCTGTCACTGCTGTGTGGCCTGAGGCACCAGAAGCAGGTTTGATAATGCTACCGGATAGTAGCCTAGCTGTACTACGACACGAAGTGGGCCACATATGGATACAGGGACACGCTAACAAGTCAGGACATGTGATATGCCCTTTCGTTGAGTGCATGGGTAATGATTGGTCTGGTATAAAGAAATCCTTCAAAAACGGAGGACACTGATGTCTCTACTCAGAACCGTATGCTTGCTGCTAATAGCCTCCTGTGCTCCCCCAAGGCCCGAGATGCCTGAAGGGTACAGCCTGCCTTTCAATTGCAGCTACAGCGGTTTTACGGTCCTTAAAGGATGGATTACGGTAGATCCAACGCTTGAAGACTTCCAAGATCAGCTAGACCTAACCTACGGTCTAGAGTGTTCCTCGGAAGTACACGAGAAAGTAAAGTGTTTTATAGACGCGAGTTAGCAGTTCCACTTGCGTAACGACTTGTTGATACGTGAATCAGGATCACGTCTAGTCTTTTCACTTGTAAGTTTTTTCTTCATGCCTTTCATGCGTGCGCAGAATGACCTCCTGCGGGCACCTGCTTTTGTATTCTTACCTACGCTATTAGGGGCCGGAGCTTGTAAGTTACCTCCAGTTGCTTTGTTGTAGGAGGCTCTACCTTTAGCGTTAAGACCGCCTGATGGATCTTTACCTTCTTTTCTCTGCCATGCTGGACTCTTAGCCATACCTTACCCCTGCGTCTTACTTTGAAGAGCTAAGCCTTGAAGAGCTAATCCTTGAAGAGCTTCACCTTGAGGCCCGGAGCCACCACCACCTCCGGGTGACGCAGTGTCATGGACTACGCTCATAAACATACCGTGTAACCTGCCGTTCTCAGGAGCCACTGTGTGGACTATCGAAGCAAAAGCACCGTGTAACCTGCCGTTCTCAGGAGCCACTGTGTGGACCACGCTAGAGAACATGCCTCGGAGTGTAGATGGGCCAATCAAGCTACGGAGTGAGTTACTTGCAATACCTTGTGTGTATATGTTTGCAATCTCATCTAAGGCTAACGCCCTCCCCCAAATAGCGTAATCATCAAGACGTTCACCCCATCGGTAGTCTGATCCTCCGGGGTCGCCTCCTATGTATACCATTCTCATAATACCGGGCATTGTGGGCGTTATAGTCGCGCCCACTTGCGCGCCGTCAATATAGAACTTCACCTCTCCTGTGGAAGCGTCCCGAGTCGTTGCGTAGTGGTGCCAACCACTAAGTGTTGCAGGGTCTGCACTGTACCCGCTTCCTTGAAATGTACTATTAGCCCAAACCCCAAGCTCATCAGTGCCGGTATTTAAAGCCATGTACCAACTCTCCGAGGTCCCGCTTGCGTTGTTCGTCGCGAACGCTGACCAACCTACGCGGAG
>CERP01053132.1_pt1 | contig 11866 bp, 10 predicted proteins | sample 530801 | NCBI WGS metagenome assembly CERP01 (sample SAMEA2620991, study PRJEB7988) | marine metagenome | biome: marine biome (ENVO:00000447); feature: surface water layer (ENVO:00002042); material: "saline water (ENVO:00002010), including plankton (ENVO:xxxxxxxx)" | depth 5 m | reverse complement strand
AATTTTTCGCTCTAACCCTTGCGCCGGCAACCTTCTAATTCCAGGCACTTGACCAAAAATTTTATTAGCGTCCATAAAAGATGAACTATCAAATTCATCAAAAAAATATTTCATACTTTCTGATGCGGAGTCACCATTAGCCGACTCTGTAAAGTTAACTTGTTTTGCTGGAGGTTTAAATCTAGATATTCCTTTGAGTTTGTCATTAAAAGCTAAAACAGCAATAGAATAGCTAGGCGGCAAAACTGTTATTCCTCTAGGGATTCCTTGTTTATCTTTTTCTACAGAATTCGGCAGTTGCATCATGCTTTGTTCTCCAACGCCCCAACGAAAAGCAGCAGTATTATTTATATATTCGTTAAATTCTAAAGCTTTTTCCTCAAAGGAATATGCTTTTTCGTATTGTTTTTCTGCGCGAGATCGTCGTGCAGAAGCGCGCGCCTCTTTATCGGTATCCAACACTTTATCTAATGCGCCGACACCAGTGGCCAAAACCCCAGCAGCGCCTAATCTTTTCATAAAATCTCTACGAGATAACCCGGGAGGGTTAAAAGAAATATCATCGTCTTGTTCTAAAAGTTTTCTTATAACTTCTTCCTTAATAATTCTTTTCAGTCTTTGTTCGGTCAATTTCATTTAGATAGCCTCTAACATATTCAGCAATAAATAGTTTTCTCCGTCAATAAAAGAAGACTTATTCTTTCTATCCAGAAACACATCTCTCGGCATAGAGCCAACATCTTCATATCCAGAAGTGTCTATTTTATATAATTCTATATCATAGCGAGATAGCATTCTAATAACTTTATTTTCCTTCTTTTGTGCATCATCATCAAAGGCCAAATAAACTGGGGTATCATGATAAACTATTTTTTTGATAAGCTTTGAGTCAGATCTAACTGTAGAGCCCAAAACCGGTACCGAGTTTCCGGCAATGATCGCATCAAAAACCCCTTCTACTAAAACTAAGTCTGAATCCCAATCAACAAATAATTCATTAAATACAATATTTTTCGAAGCTTTAGGATTCTTGTATTTATAAGAATCTCCAGTATATGATCTAGCTACAAAATAATTAATATCGCCATCATCGTCAAAAGAAGGCACGACAATTCTATTTTTATATTCCCCCTTAGAGCAGTACCCAATTTTCCAACGAAGAATATCCATATCAGTCAAGCCACGATTGATCAAATATTTATATGATCTCATTGCAGCATATGATTTATTTTTTGCACACAGACTGTGGAAGCTTTCCGGCATATCTAGCTTTTGTGGCTGTTGTTTTTCTTCTTTATCGTCAAAAATGTTCTCGAACTTATTATAATCAATTCGATTTGTAATCTCATCCCATTTATTAAGCTGAGTATAATCCCCACAACGACGAATAAGCCTTCGAATATTGCGACCGCGATAATCGCAGACCCAACATTTAAAAGCGTTTTTGTCAATATTGACGGACAGCTTTGGCTTGTGGTGATTACAATCCGGACAAAAAAATAAGATCTCATTACTGAGTCTTTTATAATTGCCGAGAACATCAAACAAAATTTTCTCTGCCTGATTCTTGTTCATAGTTTCTCCTATTAAGAAGATATCAGATCAGCCGGTGTTTGTCAAGGTTTTTCTAGTGTGCCGGTTAGAATGTCTGCTATCGGCAACACGACGTTCCAAGACTTATTTTGATTTTTCATATGATGGTTCCAGTGCCACCAAAAATATTTTTTTGTAACTTGTGGATATTTGTGTTGTAAGTTATGAAGAATCACAAAGGCAACTGCATATAAGGACACCCCATAAAACAACGCAGGCGATAAAAAATAAATCGGCAAAAACAAAATCATTAAAGCAGGAATGCCAATGAATTCGTGTGCCGAAAGTTTTTTATCAACAAAATTATTTTTTCTTGCGATGATGTGATGTTCGCGCAAATGGAAAGCGAAAATACTTTTTTTCTTTTTTCCTAAACCATGAAATAGACGCTTGTGGACAAAGTATTCAATAAAGCTTGCTAAGATTATTCCAACCAGAAATAAACTAACATTCAATACCACAATCGCCTCCTAAATATTATTTACTCTTTTGCTATAGTTATATTTAATTATGCGCCTATTTTGCCATCTGGACTTTTTTGTTACATTTTCTTTCAGAATTATTTTTAGTCGCCTTTTTGTGTCCTCATATAATTGCCTTTCGGTCACAAGATTTAACTCTGAAAGTATGCCTTCACCCGGCCCATCTTCTTCAAAATCGTATTCTTCGTCAAAAAATGGGATAATAAATTTCTTTGCTGGTCCTTGAGTGATTGCTTTTCGCTCTCCGGTTTTTGGATCATTTCCATAAGTTATACGATGTCCCTCTGGGCCTCCTGGCTCTTGAGAATAAAAGTCAGACTTGGCATCAACGTCTGGGCCGCTCAAGACTATATCACGTTTTTGGATTGTGTTGTCGCCTTCGATATATTCGTAAACCATTTTTCCATCTTGCATCGAACCCCATATAACAGCTTCTTGACCATAATCTTTTCCCAATTGTACCATTTCTTCGCGTGAGATATTTGGGATTATAAACGATCTCTCTTTATTACCAAACTTACCTCTTATTTTTTTGTAGCCTAAATTCATTTCTCTAAGCTTTCTGATAAAGTCTTTTATTAGTCGGGCGTTATCCTCTGGTGACAATTGCTGCGCGTCTGGGTTCTCTGGAGTCATCATTCCTACACTTTGAATGTTCTGACGATCTCCGGTAAGAATTCTTATTATATCTCTGAACTGACTAGCTTCTTTAAGAATAAATTTATTCCACTCATTCAGTATTTTTTTCATTTTGCTTCTCCAATATCGCGCCAGCCTTTGCTATCACAATTGCATCTGCCCTATCATATGATTCTGCTTTGGGATTGTTGTGTCGAGTATATTCAATTGAAAAAGTTTCTTCAGTTTTTAAAACATGCTCTAAAACAACTAGTTTTGCCTTCTTTCCTCTAGGTACCTTAACGCCATAAGTTTTTCTAGCTTGTGTCGCTCCTATATAAATAGGCTTTATCTTGAACAAATCCCAACAAAGCCAAGAAACTATGCCATTAAATTTCTGTAGTATAGCCATGGTCTTCGCAGACGAGCCGCCAGAATTGAAAAAAGTAAATGGCTGCTCTATGTAGATATTAGTTATAATAACAGATGACTTGATATTTGTCAAGTATTCTTTTACGAATTCGGCTTTATCGAAAACGCATTTCTTTTTGCGAAGATCGATATGATCGTATAATAATAATTCGGAAGTTTCGGCATTGACTAAAGCAAAGCCAGTTATGCTTGAAGATATGTCCAAGCCTAGTATAATTCTTTCAGTAGACATACTTTATTATATCAGATATCTATCTTGAGTTTAAACGTTAAATCTTCGTCTTCTTTTTTAAGAACTGGATTACCCAATGTAGCTACGCCAATTAAGTTTTTGTTCTCATCATAAATTCCTATTTTGGAAACATAAACTTGTCTCTGAAAAGAAGATTCATAATCAGAAAAACTAGAGCTAACAGTATTTTTTATTGTTCTATTAGAATTTTCTTCATATATTTGAGAAGAACTTTTTTCTATTAAAGACTGATTGTAAGTGTAGTATGTCGGATTATTAGAAAAGTTAACTTCACCTTTTCTTGCATGAGCAAACATTGTCATGACTTGTATTTCATTTGTTCCTTGAAAATCTAGTCCGAAACTAGCAGATGCATTACCAGCACCAGTTGTTGCAACACTTACGCCATCATTTGCGCCGGCACCGTAATATATCCATTTTGGATTGACCCCTGTACCAGAGCCGGCTATTAATGGAATTGATTCTGAGTTAATATTCCAAGAACCAGTCAAAACAATAAAGCCTTCATCGTATAAAACAACTCCACCAACTAAACCAACGTTGGAACCCGAAACCTCAATTAGCTCGCCGTTTTGTTTTGTGTCTTGCAATTCAGCCGCTAAAGATCCAGTAAAATACCATTTTAAAGAAACAGTTCCTGGTTCTATTTTTCCGCCATAGAAAATACTTGGAATAGAAATTAAATTAACGGCTTGCTGTGATTTGTCTCCATAAGAGGAAGACACTCTGTAGTGCTGGCTTCTAGAACCGTAGAAATCTAATCGGTTTTTCAAAGCAAAAAAGTGGGGATATACTGGGCTAGTATTAAACGAAGCGCCGGTATCTGGATCTATAGCTGTATTTCTCTGGCCTGCAACTGCCATATATTCTCTGGTTATCGATGCAGACATTGGATAAGAACCCGACATAACATCACCATACACAAAGTCTGATGAATAAGATGTAGCCGAAACGGTTCTAAATGCAGCGTTTGAACTTTGCTTTGTGATAAACGGATATATTAAATCGTTACCGGTGCCTTTATCAATATTAATTTCATAAAGACTAATGTGCCCAGAAGGAACATTTAATACATTGTCGGCAAAAGAACCCGATTGGGTTGGGGTATTATTATAATAAATTTTACCATCGTAAATAAAGAACTCACTACGAGGGTGAGTCCTCATTGTATTTAATAATACATCGCTTTCTCTAAATTCTTTTAAGGACATTTTAGTAGTCCAGGCGAACCCTCAATGTGAGTTCATTTGTTGGGTCTTTGCGCAATGGCTCAGAAAGTTTTGCTACAGCTAATAGCTCATTATTGGAACTGTATAATCCGATAGTTGTAATATAAGCGATTGGAGTATCTGTATTTACAGACTTGACTCTTATTGTGCTTGATGATAGGTACGTCGGGTTTGAAGAGTGGTTATACTTGTTATGAGGAACACGACAGAAATATATTGTTGAGTTGATTTCAGTAGTGTTATTGAAACTTATATTTTGAACTCTGTGCCTTAGCGCATCGCAAGAAGCTGTTATTGAAGAACTGACAAAAGTTTGCGCGATACTAGAAATACCGGCAGAAGTTGACAAAAAGTCTGTAACTCCATCAAAGGAAGATGTACTGAGAACTGCAATTCCAGACTGGTAGAAGACTAAGCCTCTGACAGTATTGCCGGAATCATATAACAATCCATAATCTCCGCCCAAAGTGTTTAGCGTTCCACCGGTACTTGATGCACTGGCGTCAGTTAAAGTTTTCTTAAGAGCAAAGGGAGCCGCCCATGAACCTGTACCAACAACAACGGAAACCGTTCCTTTCTTAATCTGATCTTTAGTTATTAGGCGAGAAAAGTTTATAAACATTCCTTCCTTCATTTCACCGCTACCGTCTAAAGATAGATCCAATTCGAACTTGCGTACAGCGTTTGTAGAGCCGGTATAACCTAAAAGAACTTGAGAGAACTGATTATACATGTTGATTTTTTTAGACTCTTGAGTGACACCTGTTGACCCGGAGAGAGGCGAACCCTCATCATATCCTAGAGTCAAATCAAAGATATGGTTTGCAGATGAAGAAAGATAAGGATAATCATACACACTTTGGAACTGGCCATGTGTATAATTCTTTATGTTATCATCGTTTGGGAAAGTACCATATGTGCCACTTATAATCGTACCGGTTAGTGGTATCGATTCGTGCAGAAGTGTTCTTGTTGTTGTTATATCATTAGTAGTATCTAATGCTTCATAATTTACAATAGCCATTTAAATTTCCTTTTATGCTAATCTAGCAATTCTGATTGGTATTTGGATTTGTGCGGAAGATACCATGCCCTGTACATATACTGTTGTATCAATATATTGCAATGATTTTGAATCAACAGTTGTCGTTCCACCATACAAAGTATATTCAGCACTTAGTCCCGGTTTAGCATGTATAGAAAGAGCAATAACTGATGCCCTAGGGCCATTAATAACTGAAAGAGAACCGGCAGTATCATTACCGCTAGTGTTATTTACGATGAGATTTTCTACGCCGGCCACATTTGCTGCAATATAATTTTCTAAACCAATTGTATTATCACTTACCGGTCTAGCTCGCTCCAAGCCAAAACTAGCTTGAAGGGCGTTATTGTTTCCGGCATTATTAAATTTATTGCTGCTGGTAGCTGATGACGGTGCTGGACCATTAACAATATCAATATATCTGGAATCATAATAAATTCTAAACGACCTATCGACCAAATTGTTAGCAACCAAATAAGATTGCCTGTTGTCTGCGGTGCCATTGGGTACGCTAGCGGCACCGGTATCTAGCCCGGTTTCTACAAGAACATAGTCACCGTCTGATTGGCCGGTCATGTATCCTATACTACCGGCTTCTAAAGTTTTGGTTATACTTGTACCACTAGTTACGCCGGTATCATTTGAAGTGTCTGTTACATAGAACACTCCACTATTTTTTGTAATATTAGTGACTCCGCTTAATGTAAGCTCATTGAATTTCATAGTTGGCAAAAATAACAAGTCAACTGCTGTAACCGGCAAAAGACCATAATTGATTCCAGCATTTACCTGTGTGAAGGCTTCAAATACCGGTGTCTGTAGGATTTCTAAATCGTAGTACGCCGATCCGGATGCATGATTCTTGTTATATAATGAATAATCAATTTCATCATCACCCAAAGCAAACTTTGTAATTTTGAAATTACCCTCTGCCATACGCCGACGACCGGTTTCGGTCAATACTGCATCCAGTATAATGTCGCCGCTGTTATCTAAAAAAGACATATTTTGTTTTCCTCTCTTTTGTTAAATAGTTGCTTTTCTTATTCACTGCCTATTTTATAGGTTATATTAAGATCGATCTTTTTGCCGGTCTTTCTGGAAGTCAATCTAGTTTTAAAAGTTTTATCCCAAACTAAATCTTCGGCACTTCCCACTTTAACGTTCCCTATTTGACTTTCTGCTGTTTGAGTAAAGTCAGCGTTTGACGTATCTAATATTAAATGATTCAAATTTGGTCTAAGCTGAAAGAGTTTTTTCATCGCTATACTCGGGTTTATAGTATTTTCTTCTTGTAACTCAGATTCTGTTAGTGTGTCAAACAAGGCAAATTTATATCCGCCATCATTAATTAGTTCTGTTTCATAAATTTCTGTAGCTTGTCCCGGAGTTCCGTTTTTATTGACCGACCTAAAGACATAATAATATTTTGTATTTGTTGAAATTTGATCTGAGAACTTAATATACTGGCGTGTGTAATTTCTTTGATTTTTAATTGTTAAGTTTAGTGTTCTGTATAAATTGTTTTCAAAGTCTCTCATCGATGTTGGTTTTTGAGATATTCTATAAACTTCGATACTTTCTAATTCTGATACTGTTGATTTATTTATTTTTTGTTCATCTGTAATATCATTTGCATTTAAATAATTATCTTTATATTCTTGGTCGCTTTCAGTTATTGGCGATGGAAATATTAAATTGCTAAAAGTCCCATTATACAAATCAAAACATATAGTTTGGGAATCATCTAATACTTGATAAGGCTTAACATTTATTTTGTTTGGTGGATTATCCAAAACTCTTAAAGTTTTAGAATAAATTGGTATCTCCATTATTTTTAGTTCAGGCTCATATTTTATATTAAAGTCAGCCAAGTATTTGTAGCTAGTGTAAATTTGAGCTTCTGTTCCATAAGTGCCGCCAGCAGTATCATCAAATCCATTAGTATCGACAGAACCACTGAATAGTCTAGGTTGATTATTATAATCTTCTTGAGTCGGATCATAAAATTCTAAACCTTCTTTATTTTGGTCTTCGCATCCTAAGTTTCTAGTCAACAATAAATCTGCATATTCATATTTAATTCCAGAGCCAAGAACGTAAGCATAAATATTATATGTATAATCTTTATTATTTATTATTTGATTATCAAAAAATTCAAAAACTTCTTGGTTGGGCGTGTTGATAAACCAGTAATTTTGTAATGCATTCTGTGTTCTGCCATCTCCAGATGGACTTCCGCCTATTTTTTCGATTCTATATGCTATAGTCTCATTATAACCTAGAGAATCACCGAAGAAACTATCCCAATTGGTAATATTAGTTTTTGTCGAATCATTTAAAAAGTCAACCGCATGTAATATAGATCTGACAGCAGCCGATGTCCCAACATGTCGATAGGTTCCAACTTTATTTTCAGCAGAAACACGATTAATATTTTTTTCACCAACAAACATAAACTGCGGATTTTGATTTTTATACTGATCTCTGCAATAAGTTAAGAAATCTAGATAATTAATTTCCCTATATGTCTCACTGACCACTTCATAGTTCTCTATATCTAAACCGTCTTCAACAGTATTATAGGTAGTAGAGCGATTATAGTTTTTTTCTTCCGGAATTATTCCCACTTCTGACGTAAAAGTGTCGTTTAATGAAGACAATAATTTAGAATCAAAGCCTGTTTCGATGTAGCTTTCTACAAACTCACCAGATTTTTTTGTTGTTAAATTGATTTTTACATTATAAGGCAGGCATTCGTAAAGAGGATCCTGCTGAATTGTGTTATCAACTGCTTTATTATCCAGCAAAATCCCTTTTTGTTTTGTGGTCGCCCATTCGATTGTTTTAGAATCTGATGGTGAAGAAAACTGAGAAGAGTTCAGATATGCTTTCGTCAAATCAGTATTGTTTTTTCTAATATCAGTGAAGTTATCTTTTATAAAAGACGGCACTGAGTAGGGTATTTCTGACATATTAAAATCAAACAAGGTCTGTGGGCGTTCAAAATTTCCCTCCAGGCTTACGAGATTTAATAAATCAGTTGAATATATTTTTTCTATGTCTTCTTCTTTGTCAGCAACTCTCAAATAAAGATCAGATAAAATATAATAATTTGGTATATACATCTCTGTCTCGAAAGACGAAATGGTATCTTGATATTGTTGTAAATGCTGTCTATAATCATAGCCTATTTCTACAATATCTGTAGCGCTATTCATGTTTTGTGAATTAATTTCCAACATTGAATAAGGCAAATCATATGAAATGTTAATATATTCATGTTGCGTATTAGAAATTTTAGTGTTATATTCTTTGTCGCCAAAGACGCCGCCCAAAATATAAGCGCGCCAATCTTGATCACTAACTATATTTTCACCATTTGAAGCAACCCTTACCGGTACCGTATAATTTGGAATTATATTTGAATAATCAGCCACTGTTTGCTGCTGTTCATAATATACTGCATCAAATACGTCTTCTGCTGGAATTTCCAACGTTGTATTAATAAATGATGCTTGCTCATCTTCGTTTATAAAAAATCCCCCAAATGATGTTCGAAACAAGTCGGCGGAACCAGAAAATAAATCTGGATTTATTATGTAAGTTGTTTTTGTACTCATTAATAATTACCTTGAGTTACCGGTGTCGTTACAACAATAGTATTTTCGGTGTCTACTGATGCTACTTCCGGAGCCTTCTCAAATACAGAAGTTTTCTTAAAGCCGATTTCTTTGACTTTTGACTTTTGAAAGTTTAAATTTTGTTCAATATTTAAATTCATTTTAGCGTGGATATTGGCTGAAATAGAACTTACTTTTTCTTTAATAGAGTCCGATAAGTTTTGTTTTTGATAAACTGTTTTTAAAGAAGATATTTCCTGACTATTATATTCTACTTTAAAATCTGAAAATAAATCTCGCATACTTGGTGAGCCGTCAAATGATGGTCTGGATATATTATCAGATGTAGACTGCCCATATATATAATATGTAATTTCGTCATCCTCTTCTACTTGTGTCTCATATCTTTTAGGGATTATCCCCTCGATATCAACCGTTTCTATTTCGGCTAAATTGAATCGCAAAGACCACTCTGCTTCAAACTCTGATATTAAATTATTGTCAAAAACATTTTGTAGATTTAAAGTATAATCAGAAGAATCAAACATTTCGCCCACTGAAACAATATTGGATTCGTTTGGCTCCGCATCTCCTGTTACAACTCCACCGAAACTTTTTTCTTGTTTAATGCTCATCTTTCAACCTTTTGTTTAGCAATATTTTTTAATAAATCTGTAACTGCTTCTGCTTGTTTAGTTGTTTTTTCGTTTGCTTGTTTAATTCTCTTGGCGGATTGTTTACCACAATCTGCTTGATAAAAAGGATCAGCTTCATCTTCGAAGCTTGATACAGTAGAAGTTATTTTTTCTTGTGTGCTGTCATCTAAGATGCTGAATTTTCTTTTAGTCTCTGTTTTAATACTGCATCCGAATTGACCAACAGCAATAACTATCGATGCGTCTAAATTATCCTCATTAGCAGTAGCACCATCTAAGCCAGCACTTTTTAAAACTTTTTTTGTATCTGATAGAGTCTTGTTAGAAGTTTTTGAAGTAACTGTTACTGTTTGTGTTTTTTTAATATTCACGGTAGATATCCTTCTAGATCTGCATTTGGTTCCGCGCTATCTTCATCATCCAAATTATTTTCAGTATTATCACGACCACCAAATGGAACAGTTAGTTCTGCCGGCCCGCTTACGTTACGAGATCCACCGCCAGAAACTTGAACTTCTTTTTCGTCATCACTTATTTGGGGTTCAAATATAGTTATTTGGGATTCAAAAGTTTTTTGTTCTGCTCCTTCATGGAATATTTGTCTATTAATACCCTCCATAGCACCTTTTAGTGCATCCATTTTCTCTTTAAATGTCTCAATAGAATCAATATCTCCGGTGTATGGATTGACAGCGCTGGCTATTGTTTTAGATTCTTTCTCTATCAATTCCAAATCCCCTTCAAATATATTATACATTATATCAGCATATAAACAATAAATTGACGGCGCTGAATACCATGCAGCATCGCTGTCTTGTGAATAATTTGCTAGCAGAGACTGTATGAAATATTCATTAAACTTATTCAAGTCATGATTATAGGCGCATGCCTCAATCGCTTTATCGTAATAATCGGAAAAATCATCATAATACTCTTTAAAAATATCATATAATTCTTGATAATATGATGCGGTATTATCTTCTACACTAATAGTTGTGCTATAGGCATTATTGCTGCTTTCGTTCCTATATTCTAAAACCTCAAATAACATAAGTCTATAATTATTTATTGAAAATTCATCAGATGGATAATAAGAATATGAACGATTAACTATACTGGTTGCATATCCTAGACTTGCAGCTTCTTGTGATGATGCTGGGGACTGATATCCGTAAAAAATGCTAGTATTAATCCCATTGTTTTCACCGACCAAGTACCCGGATTCTAAAAATTCGTTGTTATTATTCACAAAAGAAATGCTGTCTGTATAAGGATATCCAGAATCTTCATCAAATCTCGCTGTAATTGAAGCCTCGTTGTAACTTAAAGAAACTTTCTGAATGTAATATGATTCATATGGGATATTTAATCCCAATGTTTCTAGTTTGTTTACATCAATATATTGCGAAATTACACTATTTTTTCTTAATGCTTTTTCATAGTCGAATAAAAAGTATCCTGCCACAATACACATTGTATCTTCCTCAATAGAAAGATTTGAAAAAAGATTAGGATCCGTATATATGTAAGTTTCGTTTTCAGACTCAGAAGTTTGTGTATCGCCGGTTGTTGTTATTCTAAAATCTACTATTTTTGAGTTGTATGTGATTTTTTTATTCAGTATTTCTGACTGTATTACACTGCTATTTATTTCAAATAACCTCTTTGCATACCTTTTATATAATTTGCCAACTGGTTTTAATGGAGTTTTATCCGAGAAATTTTTTCTTATTTCGTCTAGACGAGGCACAATATCATATTCATCTCCATATAACTCTAGAGTGGAATATATTGAGTTCATTTCGGATTTTAAATTTTCGTAACCAGAGTCTGTATTGTATAAATCTGAATATTCACTTAGCAAGCTGTTTATGGAGTCTTTAACTTCATCGTGATTGATCAAGTTAATTTTATAAACACTTCTCTCAATCGAAG
>CERP01051572.1_pt1 | contig 11866 bp, 16 predicted proteins | sample 530801 | NCBI WGS metagenome assembly CERP01 (sample SAMEA2620991, study PRJEB7988) | marine metagenome | biome: marine biome (ENVO:00000447); feature: surface water layer (ENVO:00002042); material: "saline water (ENVO:00002010), including plankton (ENVO:xxxxxxxx)" | depth 5 m | reverse complement strand
TGAAATTTATATATTTTTGTTTTACTTAGGTTGATTCAGACACACTTTTTTTTTATTCATCTGGTGAGTCCTCCTCTTGTTCATCTCCCCACAGAGAATATGCTTTGTTGATATCTTTTCTACAATAACAACACTGACCCTTTTCTCTAAACTCAATTCTGTTATAACAAGTGATACAAGTAGTATGACCACAAGGGAATACTACCATATTATGTTCCCCACCATAAGTCATCTTTTCCATACAGATACCACACTTTCTCCATTTACTTTCACCCCTCTTTTCAGTAATAGTAAGTTGAGGGAGAATGGGTGATTCCTCATCCCTTTGAACTTGTTGTGTATTATCATTCATTAAACACATCAGAACATATTTCAATGATGAGGCGTTTGATGAATGTTTTTGTGCTTTCTTTTTCCAGTCATTCACACATTTCTTACACTTAGCACAATTTTCGTGCGACTTACAAAGCTTCCAGTTGTTGCGATAGTTGGACATCTTTATCTGTATATCTGTATATACTATTAGTGTTCTTGTTGTTTAAGTGAAATTTATACATTTTTTTTTTACTTAGGTTGATTCAGACACACTTTTTTTTTTACCATTTCAAATATAAAGAAGCAAGTTTTTTAGTGCTGTAAGATTTATAAAACTTTTTTTGATTCATTTCAAAAAGTTCTTTCAACCAATCTTTTTTTTTTGACCACCCATAAGGCCCAAGATGTTCTTTCATCCACCACATTTGTTCTATGATTGGTATAATTAAGGGAACTTTAGTTTTTTTTTCTTTTTTTTTATGAACAATTTTAAATTTATGTTCTTTCAAATCAGACATTATTAACTTATGTTTAATGATGTCTTGAACAAGAAAAGGTAAATCTTTTACAAATGATAAATCCATTTTGTTTTTGTATATTATTTTATTCAATTCTTTTTAGGTGATTTTTAACTTCTACAGATAGGACATTTTTTCACACCTTTCATTTTTCTACAACACCCCCTACAAACAAGTCCCTCCTTACAAGTTCTACATTTATAAGAAACTTTTTCAAAATCATCAAAACAAATACAACAGTTAAAAATTTCCTTTGGTGATTCTGGTTTTGGTTCTGGTTGTGGGAGATACTGAGAGAACATTTCATCATTCAATGTGTAACCATTAGTAATTATAAACTTTTCATTAAACAGAATAGTTGTTTGTTTGGGGTATTTTTGGAAATCAAACAAGATGTCCAAATATCCAGAATCAGACAATTCAATCAACATTACAACACATTCATTAAATCCAAATCCATTGATGATTGAAACAGCATATTTATCATCAATATACATCAAGTCTGAAAACTTTTCCATATTTTGGAAATGATTGTTCAAAAACTTACAAGAATTAAAATCCTTATATTTTTCACATAATTCTGGGTCTAAACTCCCAACAGTAAAATTGACTATTTCATCACCCTTATCAAAAATAGGGAGATTAGAATTTATAGATAAATACAATTTCAAAATAGTTTTTTGTAAAACTTTATTCTTTGTTTTTCTGACTGGGAAATTAAGTCTTTCCTTACCATTATTAACATCACACATTACCCTACCAATAGATTTCTCTTGTTCAGCCATAATACAATCTGAGATAGGACTCATTGTTCCTTAAGTAGTTGTTGTTCATATACTATACACAGTTGTTGTTGTTTAAGTGAAATTTATACATCTTTTTTACTTAGGTTGATTCAGACACACATTTTTTTTATTCCTAATTCCAAACATATCTCTGTGGTCTTTAATTATTTTATCATACTTTTCAGAATATCTGTCCCACCAATCAGTCCCATAACAATTTTTATGTATTGTTTTGAGATGATTTAATAAGTAATTTTTAGCATATTTTTTATTACACACTGGGCACGAAATCTTACTGTTGGTGTAATCCATTTACTATAAATGGTTATTTTTATCTGGTGATACTGGCTCTAATTGTAATTCATCTTTTGATAAAACCTCTCTGTTACAAGAAAACATTCCCCAACAACATCTGATATCAGCACACCTTGATTTTCTCATATTATTAAATATTAATCCAATCAAACCTCCTAATGAGGCAATTAAACCTAAAATGAATGATTCTGAAAATTCTGTTTTATTCTCCATTCTTTACAATAGACTAACAAAATTTAGTCTGGGATAACCATTAAACAAATTCTTACTGGTGCTGATGATGGGACAACTCCATCTAATTGGACACTAACAACAAGTATAGAACTATCTGGATTACCAGCAATATCTTTTTGACCAATTCTATAATTAATTATTCTTTTAGGATTAACAGTGCTATATTGATTCATTGTTAAAAAGGTTGAAGCATTTCGGCATACATCTAATATACCAGTTTGGACAAAAAATTGGATTACAGTATTTGCTGGGTCATAAATCCAAATACAAGCCTTTGTTTTCCCAGTCATATCTGGAATAAAGGTAACAGTTGGTAATACTGGTGCGAGATAGGTTGTTCCTCCATCTATCCAATTATTCATTTTCAATCTTTGTCCAGATACAATTCCCACTTTACAATCTATATTCCCAGTTCCATCTGTATAAATATCACCAGACCCCTCAGTGTATATCTTACCACCTTGTGTGTAAATATTTCCAGTAGCAGTAAGAATATTACCATTATCGCTTCTGATATACTGGTCAGCAACAATATGAGTTCCAGCATACATATTAGCACCAGATTGAACTTTACCAGCAGTAGCAACAATATCACCAGTTTGTGCTGTTACATCATTTCCAGCAATTATCTCAGCAGCAGTGCAGGCTCCAACAATTGCTGTTAGACTACCAGTAGCAATAATATCACCCACATCTGTTTTAATATCACCAGTAGATACTGTAAGTCCATTACCAACAGTGAGACCATCAACAATATTACCTAATGACCCATAAGTTGAACCAACAGCAGTCAGAGCACCAGACAGTCCCAAGGTTGTTCCAGTTGATACACCAATAGCTGAATTATCAAAAGTTCCAGTAACACCTTTTATTTCATTTGCTTTATCTGCCGGTGCTCCAACACCAATATTCTTACCGGCACAGAGTAAATCTGAACCAAGAGGATTGGTCACGCCAGGATTGATTGGTGGATTGAGTGTTGTGTAATTTAGTTGAGTTGCTGTAAGTGAATTTAAATTATTAATATTTCTGTTATCTCCATCCAAATCACTATTCATTGGGTTATGAACAAAACCAGTTAGCGCTGGGTCTAAAGTTGTGTATTTCAGTGTATCCACAACCAGAGTCCCACCATAAGCATTTTCACCAATTGACGCCATTATTTATTATAAAGTATTATTTTAATTAGCAGGCATATTGAAAGCTACCAAAAGTAAATGGTCTTTGAGTAGCATCCATACCAATTCTACCAATTCTTTGGGATGGTTCAAAATTAATTTCATCCATACCAGTTGTGGGTTTAGCAACAGACAATTGACCATTAAACAGGCTTCCACGCCCTTGGTGAATTTTCTTATTAGCTAATTCATTGACCTCAACACAAGGTAATGAAATCATATACTGGGGGTTTATACCCATTTGTTTCATTGGACTTTGGATATCATCTGAATATTTAGTAAGTTTTGTGTTTTGAAACCCAGATGGGCCATTTCCTACTGCTTCTTGAGCACCCCAATCACAATTTTTTACATTCATTCTTGCTGCTGATGCTGGTGACCCTTTGAGACCACTGTAAGGTTTGATACTTTTATTTACTAAAGGCTCCATTTTTACTTTATATAAATATTTTAATTTTCAAATGATTATTTTAATTTGGTGGTGATATCTTGCTCTGGAAATTGCTGTATATCCCATTCTTTCATCAAATAGATTTCTCCCATCAATAAAAATTGTTTCTTTGAAAGTTTCACCTTGAACTGAATGGATTGTATAGCCGTGTCTGTTCTCCCACTTACCATTCTCTGGTTTCTCCCCAACTGATATATCACCTCTGGAATGAGTATAACTCCTTTCCAAACATTTCCATTTATTTTTACCAAACTTTTTTGTGTATTCTAAACAATAATTCTGACCATCACAATTACAGTCCTCTTTTTGATGTTTTATACATCTGGTTTTAGAACACAGTATGATATCCTCTGGTTTGTATCCAACTGGAATTTCAATATTTTCATAACTTTCACAAATAAATTGATTAATTAAATTTTTTGGTTTCTTTTCTTTTATCATTGTTCTGACTTTTTCACAAATATCTTTTTGTTTATCACACAATATTCTGTAATTGTGAGTGAGTTCAATAACATTATCAAAACCATCCAGATTCATTTCTTGTTTTTCCTCTGGTGTTTTTCCAGTTGGTGGGAGTTGATATCCTAAATCACCACAAAAAATAACTCTACTATTGGGATAGGTTTGGAGAATAGTATCTTTTGTATTGTTACTAATTTGACTACACTCATCAATAATTATTGTATTGTAAATATTTCTATAAAAGTTAATTTTTTTAGGATGGAGTAAATTACTTAACACCTCATTGGGACAATTGTAATCATTGTATTTTGAACTACACAATTTCCAACTTGGTGCTATATATATTGGTCTAACTAAACCCTTGTCCATCAGATTTTTGTGAGTTTTACCATTACCCCCAGCACCCAGAAATAATTCTTTTTGAAAGTATTCTCTTGGTTCAGATTCTGTATGTGGATAATAAACTATATCAAACTCATCATCATCCTCACAACCAACCTTGTTAGTTAAGTTACAACTTGAATGTTTGAGACCTCCACCTAAACCCTTTTCTCTGAATGGTTCAATCATTTTAAATTTGTGTGGATTGTAAAAAACCCCATCAACACATACACCAATAAGTTTGGAAATGTCCAGTTCTAACAGTTGATTAATCAGTGTAAGTCTTTGATACATTTTGATAAATCCAACAATATGAACTGAACCATAACAGTGTTCTTTAGGGTAAGAGATAGTTCCCTCACCATCATCAAACCATTTGATTTCTGTATTGGTGTCCTCCAGATAACTTTTCATATTTTCAAAAAACTCTTTGTCCCCTTTCATTTGAAAGGATTGTCTATCAGTCACTTTCTCAGCTATTCCACACCATTTAGAATATCCTCTGGGGTTTGTTTCATCATCATCAACTTTCTTTAACATTTCCTCTGAGAATCTGAAATCTAATTTAGTTCCCCAACATCCCTCATCCACCTCAATATCCACACCTAAAGATTCCCATTTTTTTAATTCAACTGATGGATAGATTTGGTGTTCTTTTAGATAATTTAATTTGTTAAAAAGTTCTGGAACTTTACACTTACTGGAATCTATTTTAGAAACATTAAAGTATCCAATAAGTTTTTGAAAGTCTTTTGGATTACACACTTTTCTAAAGTCAGTAATCTTTCCAACAAACCCCTCATACTCAGAACACAAATGAAAGTTTGAATAAGCATATTTCATATCAATATGTTCAACCTCAGAGTTCCAATCTAAATATTGTTGTGTTCCAGTTGTTTTGTTTCCCTCATTACAAAAGTTCCAGAGTTCCCAATCTTGGATACCATCAATTTTACATTCTACAATCCCAGACTGGTTTTCAAAATCTGAACACAAATCCAAAAATTCATTCTTTTTAGAATAGTTACCTTTCAAGGTTCTTATTTTAATGTAATTGTTTTCCATATCTTTTCTGTAATCAAAATACTCACCCTTTTCAGTTAGTTCCTCAACTAATTCATCAAAATCATCTGATTCCATTTCAATAAATTGTTTGTTGATAACCTCATTTACATCAATATGATTCAGTCTTGTATTTACAAACTTGAATGTATGTATCCCAGACTTTAATGATTTGAAAGAAAGAAAGTTTTGTTTATCCAATGGAAAATCAATTACAATATTAATCTGGAGTCTGTTACAAATATCTTGGAGGTCTTTTTCTGGAACACCATTTTGATATTTTTCAATATATTCATTACACTTTTTAATGAACCCTTTGTATCTAAAATGAGATGCTCTTGATTTAACAGTCTCAAACTGTTCTTGACCCCAATCCAATATAGGTTGAAAGACACAGTGTTTGATTCCCTCCCTAAACAATTGTTCTACTCTGTTTGGTTGTAAGTTAATGTTTGGTGTGATAACAACCTTGTTTGCTCCATCTGTAATTGGTGTTCTTTGTTCTCCAGATGGCCCAATCAGAAAACTGTAACTCCCAACATTATCCCACCAAGCATTGAAACCATTAAGTGGGATTTCTACTAACTGTTCATCAATTATGACCCCATCAATCATACTATAGACTTTCACAGTCTGTCCTCTAAAGTTTCTCAACCATTCTTTGTATTGAAAAACATTATCACCTCTTGGGATGAAAGTCTGACCACCTCTGCGGTCTCTCGCTCTTTGTATTACCCTTGCTGCTCTATCTTGTATTCTACCAATATTCCTCTGTCTCAGTCTAAACTGTTGTCTCAGTTGAGGTAACTGTTCATTGTATCTGAGTCTCAGTTGAATGTATTGGTCTCTGGAGTATCTCCTCCCACCAAATGTTTGTCTTAGTATCCTTCGCTGTAAGACTGTTGGGTTATCAACAATCCTCAATTTTCTTGGTGGTCTGTCCATTCTTATTATTATAAGAGAAGAAAATAATTTCAGATAATCCTTACTTTATATAATTCCCAAATCCTTAAGTGAGAAATCCTCAAAAATTACTCTACTGAGGATTCTGAAATTTTAGTAATCTGAATGTGACCAAATTTTGTTAGAAAAGAACTTTTTTTCTTAGTCTTTTCTTTATCTACTCTTGCCCCAGATACAAGTCTATAGATTTGGTCTGGTGAAATATCTAAAGACAAATCCTCAATTAATTTCTCCTTGGTTGGATATTTACCAGATGAAAAACTATTTGTATCTTTATCAAATACAATTGCCTCCCACTTGTTTTTCTTATAGGATTTGTTACCTAAACCTCTCCCTTTAAATCCCTCTGGTTTGAAATATTTGATTTTGGTTTCCTCCATTCTACTATACTATTAGAATATATTTTTATTTCTTAAGATATTTAATTTCTTTTCTTAATATAAATGACTGATTATAATTTTGGAATTACTCAAGAGAAAACACTTTTACCAACTCTCCAAAAAAAGTTTGGTGAAACTCTCAGTAGAGCTACAAATAAATACTGTAGATATGATTTTCATAATGATAGTTGTTTGATAGAATTAAAGTCAAGGAGATGTAAATCAACTACATACCCAACAACTATGATTGGTGAAAATAAATTACAAATGGCTAAAAGACAAGAAAAGGATGTTTATTTTTGTTTTGGTTTTACTGATGGTTTGTTTTATCACAAGTATAACCCAGAGACAGAATACAATATCCAGTCTGGTGGTAGATGGGACAGAGGTAAATCAGAAATTAGTAATTATGTTTATATTCCTATTGACCAACTTATTAAAGTTTAAATCTTTTTTTGAAATCTGAAATACTCGCACTGAGAGATTCTTTATTCCAGAGTAACCATCTACTGAGTGCTCCAGCACTGGTTGGGTCATTCCAGTTCTCATTCACTTTATGTCTCGCGAGGTAAGCATCCTTTTTCTTTTGGTCTTTATGGTCTATGAATGTTGAACTACCTTTACTGCCGAAATGAACTGTTTTATGGTTTGAACCTTTACATTCATTCTTTTTTTCACATTTACAAAATGTTGCTTTAAGTTTCTTTTCTGGTTTGGGGGACTGATTCACTGATAACAACCACATCTTTACTATTATCTAACTTTTTAATTGTTTTCAGAGTATTGTTAGCTTGGAGAACCTCTTTGTATGTGTATCTGGGTTGGAACTGTTCCAGTTGTTCTTTTGAAATATACATTCCCATCCTTATGTATTATCTAAAGAAATTAATTCCCAGTCATCTGATTTCTTGGGAATACTCCAGAACTCTCTAAAGTGTTTTCTATAGTAATACTTTCTCCAGATACAGTATTTGACCCAGATGTAATGTTCCTTTGGAGTAGTATAAAGAACATCCCTAAAAAAACAAATGATTTTATAAAATTTTTGTCCATTTTGATTTACTATTAATAATTATTTTAAATTTCATCTGTATAATTTACATTATCACTGGACATTTCAAGATAATTTGTTCCATCTTTCCATCTTTTTTTATCTTCCCACACAAATTTGAATTTAACATAATCTGATTCCTTTTCCTTTCTGATTTTGATTCTTTGATTGTTTTTTATATCACCATCCTTGGAACTGATTTGATGAATGGTGATATAACATTTGGTCATTTTAGTTATTCTAAACTTGTAAGTATTTCCCCACTTATCATTATAATAAAAGTTTTTGTTTGGGAGAAAAGATACAAAAGACATATCTTGTTTTAGTTACCTCTGGTTACTTATTAAGTTTCTTTGTCCTTAAGTGAAAAAGTAGGATAATTATTTATAGTCCATTTTTTGATGGGGAGGAGACACAAGGGATTGTTTTTGTATGGTGTGTAATCAACCTTGTGATGTGGTCTCCCATCTTTATGTCTTTTATTTGTTTGTGTTACCACATCTGGGTGTTGTTCCAAAAGTGAATCAAATTTTTTCTGAAATCCATCAAACTTATTTTTTTCATTACCTTTATAGATTTCTGAATTACCACCAACCATTTTACCAGTTGATTCTTTTTTACAAGTGAAACTTTGAAACCCAACTGTAGGTAATCCTTTTTTCAAAACCCTTAAAACCAAATCTACATCCTCATTATACTTACCTCTCCATTTCTCCTCAAGGATTTGGTCTAAGTCATTTCTGATGAGGATACAACTATAGATTTTTGAATTGGTAATGACTGATGTTCTTGATTTATCAATTTCTGGATTATCACTTGAATAATTCAAACCAGTTATATATAAGTTGTTGTATTTATCCATAAAATCCTCAATCATATTAAAATAGATACCAGATTCAACTGGGAGTCTGGTATTGTGGTGTAGTCTTTCAAAACCACCCAAATTATCATCCATAATCCAATGGTGAGTATGACCCAAGGATTGACTGTGTTCCCAGATAAAATTTCTTACTGGAATCCCACCTTGACCTAAATTACACAGATGTTGTGGGAGTTTGATTAGATTGTTTTCTGGGATTGTTTTTAGATAATCATCATATTCTTGTGTTTCAACAACTACTTTAAAATTCAAACCTAATTTTTTCAGATTCCACCAAGTCATTCTGGAACTCCCAACACTTGACCTCCCCTTGGAAAGAATATAGATTGGATGTCTGGTTTGAATTGGGGTTGAATCAGTAGTCCAAACTTTATTTTTAGTTTTTTCTTGTGGTTTATCTGGATACCAAACAGAATAGGTGTGTGTTGAATTTTTATGGTTTCTTGTATTATTCATAAACCAATCCCATTGTTCTTGGGTTTCAACTTTCACCTCAATAATTCCCCAAGGGGACGGGTCATTTTCAAATGATGGTAATCCAGTCCAATTTACTGGTATGAGTTCATCTTGGGAAAGTCCATTCTCATAATAAGGTTGTAGTTTAGTGTAATCCTTTTTGAATTTATCAGTCATCATTTGTAAGAATTGTGTTTGAGATTCTGGGGTAACCATTCTGAGTTTAATGATTTTACTGGTAGGTTTTCCCTTTTTGTCTTTTGGTGTAAGTTTAAAAGAACCATCCCCAAGAGTTACTCCAGATTTCATCTTTTTTCCTACTACTGGAACAACAACCTTTTCTTTTAATACTATTGGTGTTTTCTGATGTCTTTTACACAAACCATCTTGATACACCTTGTTCTTACAATCTTTTCCTTTTGTGGTTTTTGAATTACAACTCATCTTTATAATTACTAAAGATTTTAATTCTTAAAGTTACTTTTTTCTGGACTGGGGTTTTTGTTTTTTCTTTAGGAATTATTTTTAAAATTCCCTACATTTTCCAAAAGTGTTTTTCATCATTTGTTCATAATTTGTTTGACCTTTAGATTTTGGTTTGGGTGGTGGTTTGAAACCCTCAACTCTTTCTAAAGGTTCTAAGATTTCTTTCTTAGGTTTTGATTTCTTAACATAAACAATTTCCTCCTCCTCAGATTCTGATGATTCTTCCACATAAATAATCTTTTTCTTTTTTTCTTTCTTAGGTTTTTCTTTTGTAATTCTTTTTACAACCTTAGGTGTTTCTGGTTCAGTTTCAACTGGTTCTGGTTCTGGAGTTTCCTTAGGATTGTTGTATTCCTCAACTTTTTGTTTTCGGGCTAAAAGTTCTTTAGACTTTTTGTCTTTCTCAATTTGTTTTTCAGCCTGTCTAAGTTTAGCATTTTCCTTTCGGATTTGTAGTGCTTTTTCTCGTGCCTTAGATAAGACCTCCAGTTGTTCTGGTGTTCTGGTCTTTTTAGTTTTGAGATTCACTTGAGGGGGTTGTTCTGTGGGTTCAGACATTTACTATAACTTAAGAAAATATTTTAATATTTCTGATTTCTTAAGGTTTCTAAAGATTTCTAAAAATTATTAAGTAGAAATTTGACTAATTAATAATTTTTGGTTGAGTATCTTAATACTTTTTCATAAGTATTTCTAATAGGGTTTTTATTTCCTTAATCTCTTTTTCTACTTTTGATAATTTATTGTCCATCTTTAGTGTGTGTGTATATTTTATTTAAAACAGCACACTTAGATTTTTACCAACTCCAGCCCGTAACTGAGCAGTGCTTTCAACTACCACATAGGCAGATGCAATACCAGTAGTTCCAGAACCAGTGACTGGGGAGGCAGGAACATAGGGGTCAATAGCAGTCATTGTTTGACCAGTTACATTCCAAGTCATCATTGTATTTATGCCACGGCTATTGAAGCCACTTTGGCAACCTACGCCCCAGCGAGTTGGATGATTGAGGGTTTGAGAACAGACAAATTTACCATCATTGAGTGTATCTTTACTTGAGATAAGTGTTCCAGCACCACCAATACCAACCTTGTCTTGAGCATAAGAAACATCACAAGCAGAATCCAGCAAATCAGCTCGGTATTGCGGCATTTGAACATTATTGATGCTCCAGTTGTAGCGAAGGGCACCGGCAAGTTGAGTCCCACCAGCCACAAAAGTGTTTAGTGAGCGAAAGCGAAGGTAATTAGAAACCCAAGCAGCATACCCAGCACCGGCACCACCAGTCCCACCAAGTTGATGAGGGAGGATGCCAGTAGAAAGGTAGTTACTATCGCGATATGTGCCATACAGCTTATCAATAGAACCACTTGAAACACTAAAGCGCGGGGTGGAAGCAGTTGAGTTAATTGAGTCAAGAGCAAATGAATAATACTCCTTAAAGTTTAGTGGGAGAAAGTCATCATTTTCCAGCCGGTCGCGAAGCATTCTATTATAAATAGGATTAAGCGATACGGAATCAATGGTAAAAAACATTGACCCAATATTGTAACTGATATTACCAGCATTTGTAAGAGCAGCAGGTGTAGTGAAAGCAGCACCTAACTGTTGGCCCTGTTGGAGAGGGATAAGAACAGCAGTAGGAGCTAGCGTGATGCGCACCTGGCATTGGCCAAACACGCTGGTATCAATAAAACGCGTTGAGACCTCGCCTAATATACCGCACCAATCTTGGAGGACAAGTGATTCATTAGAACTACTAACGCCTGGGAGAGTAGGTGCAACAGCAGCACCAGAACAGAGAGAATCTACTGAACTCCAGCGGTCTTGGTTACCATCTACAAGTTTCTTGATTTGAGCCATAGTGTTATACTCATTAGCTCCCTGCTGGCACGCGATTCCATTAAACAGAACCTCAACGCGTTGAACAAGTGACTGAGCAGCATCA
>CERP01084556.1_pt1 | contig 11884 bp, 23 predicted proteins | sample 530801 | NCBI WGS metagenome assembly CERP01 (sample SAMEA2620991, study PRJEB7988) | marine metagenome | biome: marine biome (ENVO:00000447); feature: surface water layer (ENVO:00002042); material: "saline water (ENVO:00002010), including plankton (ENVO:xxxxxxxx)" | depth 5 m | reverse complement strand
GTATTCAAACACGATGGCACACTTGACGTAGGGTGTAGAAGTCTATCTAGTACCCAAGTCAATGAAGTCTTTAAGTTCTTGGCTAAATGTCTAGAATATGATCTAGGAGGATAATGTGGAAATGTGGGGCGGTTTAGAAATGTACAGCATTATAGTTTATAATTGTGAGGCTGAACATAAGGTATTTCAAACTGAATGGATGAATCCAAAGGAGAGCTGTCCTATGCAAGAGACTTCATACGAGTGGGCTATGGCAGATATAGAGAAAAAATTTAAAGCTAAGAAGTACGAAATAAGAGTTAGGAAAAGAGTTCACACTCATGGAACATACAAAGAGGGTGTTTACCCTCCAAGGGATTAGCAATGAAAAATGAAATATGTGGAAAACCAATACTATTTACTAAAGAATTTAAGAATGATGGTGAGGACTTTTCTGGTATCGGTGGTGCTAGAGACTTTCTGAAAGAGAAGGGATTCAGCATTGGTTCAATGCAACGTGACGCTCCTATGGGAGTATCTAAGGAATATGAGTACATCGCTAAGTGGCGTAACCTATCTTCTGATGACAGATTACAGTTAGACGGTACAATCACATTCACAGATGGTGGACCAAGAAATGGTACGGCTACTATCAATCTGAATGTTGAGGTTGAGTAATGAAAACGAGTAGATGCATTGTGTGTACACATGACACGACCACTAAAGGGATGTTAAGAGGTGTATGTGAGAGCTGTCAGTTAAACGTATTTGTAGCTGCTCACAATGATAAGGTAGCTATGGAGTACAGTTTGAGGTTTGATGTTAGAGAGGATGAGCTTAACCGTAGAGAGCGAGATGTTGAAGAGCAAGAACAAGGCTTAGAATTAGTAAGGTTAATCAAAGAAGTTGTAAGGGGATATTAATGTATATAGATACTAGACATTTTCTTCTAATGACAGGTGAGTGTCACATAGAACACCCACCTAAGTTATACATGGATTTCTGGATACACAAGGCGAACTTACTTAGAAACTGGAGAGACTGTAATACATTTTATTTTAGCTTAGGTCTTTTTAAATTTCACTTGGCTATTCATATTATGTGGAATCACATAGAGAGAGAACGGAACACTAGAGAAAATGAAACACACGAAAGAATGTTAAAATTTATATTCGCAACAAAGGATGATAACGAATGAGCTTAGAAGAATACTTAGATGAAAATTTAGATGCTGTAATGGAAGATATGGAAAATATTATATCAGAAGTTATACCTGAAGTTGTTCAGTCATACAATTGGCAGGATGATGAGGAAGAAGGATTTGAGACTAGTGAATATGAGTGGTATGACAGTTACAGACATACAACAGGCTATCAAGCTGAGTACGAAGCTGCAGAGTGTTGGCTAAACAATAGTGAGTTTGAATCTTCTGAAGACAACCAAGAGCTATTGCTTGACAAATGTAGCATAAGGCATTCTTACTAATGAAAAATGGTAAAATGCAAGCTAAAGATATAACCGATGAAAGTGTTTTAAATTATCTCTATGATAAACAAGGACAGTGGACAGGTCTGTGGTATGGGCATTTTTCACAATACCCAGATGGGGAAAACCCTCAAACTAACAGGAAAGTTGATGATGTTTACTATGCTATGCCAGAAAACACTCCCCACAAAGTAGCCCTAGCCAAGATGAAGAGGTTGCACAGTAGAGGGTTGGTAGGTGGATGTCCATGTGGCTGTAGAGGTGACTTTGAAATAACAGACAAAGGATTGGCACTAATAGAGAAAGAGAGAACTAAACAATACACAGGGTACTAGGAGGATTTGTGAACGAAGCTAAAGAAGTAATCAAGAAACTGATGGGAGCATACGATATTGGCCAAGAAGCTGGGCCTAATAGTGCCATCCATGCTGGTAGAGAATTCTTAAAGAATGGTGCATCAGAGTCAGCCAGACTTGAACTAGCCGACAAGATCATTGGTCATGTTCTAGAATTTAATCTTAAAGATGCTTGCATTCACGCAAGGATATACATGAGGAGGCACAAATGAAATATGTACTATTACTAAGTTGTGGGTGGATTCTAATTAACAATGTGTGGGTGTATAGCTGTATAGCTTAACAGTCACACTCATTGAAATATGCAGATGTGCTATACATACCTCTTTTCTTTTGAGTTCCCGTTGTCTTTCTATCCTGCATTGTTATGTCAGGTCTAAACCTATTCTGATTAGTATTTAAAGCATTCTTTTTATCTTGGCTTTGAGTGGCTTGACTAAACTTATATCTCTGCTTTCTTCTTCTTAGTTTTTCTAAAAAATCATTAAAAATATTTTCCATATTTTCCATTAGCTTTCCTCTTCCATTTCTTCATCCAAGTGGGAGAAAGATGTGGACTTCATGTTTATATCAGGCTCGTCTTCGGGTGGATTCTCTTCTTCTTCTTTTTTCTTAGCCTCTAGTTTTGCTTTTTCTTTTTGTCGCCTTGCTTCTTCTTCTGCTTCAATACGTTCTTTAACTTTTTGGAACTCTTCCTCATCATCAATCATTCGTTCTGGATAACAGATTTCAATAGCGAAATTGTAAATACCTTCCTTACCATGAGTAGTTTCTAAAACATGTTCGATGTAATTTGTAAATACAAAAGGCCAAGGTAGATCGTAAACCTCTAGCAATGGCGTATGAAAATTTTGACTATAGTATCTACAAATCTTTCGATGAAAGTATTCCATATCTTTCAATGCGACAGACTTGATTGCTATAGTTTCTAGTTGTTCAATTTCACTCATAAATAATAAACATAAACGTCTAGTTTATTTCCTGTAACTCTGTTAATAAGTTCTTTAACAATTTCCCAATCACCACCTGCTAGGCCACACCCAATTTTAGGAATGGCTACTTCGGTGCAATAGTCACACTCTTCAGCTAGTAACCTAAAGCATTCTTCAATAGCTTCATAGCTTACATATTGTTTGCCATCATACCCATAATACTCTTGAGTGAATAAGTTGAACACAACCTTGCCATCATGCACTTCTACTGGTTGAACAGTTGTTAAAAAATCTTCAGCACCATTAAGTGCTAGATGAATATTGCTCTCATAGTATTTATGATAGCTTTTCTTTATCTCAGGATAACGGGAGAAGATAGCTTTCGCTACCCCCGATCCCATTTTATTCTGACAGTTAACCCCATGAGCTATGAACTCACATTCTGTATCAAGCAGATTGGCTTTTACTTCCTTTACTATCATTTTTTAACTCCAAGCGTTTACGGATTTCTGATAATGTTACTACCTTGAGTAGTTTACCATCTTTAAACAATGGTGTCAACATATCATCCTCTTCTTTAGAACCTCTATATAAAGCATCGTTCTCATCGACTAGTGCTAACTCTCCTGATGGAGTTTCTAATACTTTTACTCTACCAAAGGCAGACTTCTTAGTACCATCATCTGTTGCAGGGTCTTTGAAAATTGCTTGTCTAACTCCATCGATAGTTACCGATGTTGACTTCATTGCAAAACCAAGTGTATCTCTAGTCACATATTGATAAGTGTATGAACCAATACCGAAAATAACATTAGTTGATGCGAACCCTTTAGCTTTTAGGCCATCACAGATTGCTTGACATCTTTCGATAGTAATTGCATCACCATAGATTGCTCCAATGTGTGAGTCAAGAACTTTGTAGCCTTGGTCGGTAATTGTTCCACCAAAAATATCATGTAGAAGCTCTACAACACCTTTGTTCGCTGGACTTCCAGCTGGAGCTGAAGGATCACCACAGATAATTTTAACAGGACATCCTGAGTCTGGTCTAATCACAACTTTATCTAGTGAGTCTGGCCCACCATCTCTTGCCATAATTGAGTCTTTAAGTTTTGGTAGCGTGTCAGTGATAACGTGCCACAAGTCCCATGTATCAGATACAATTGAAATGATACCTGTTGGGTAAACATCTTCAATCAGTCTTCTATAAGTTTCGTACTCATCTTTCTTACCACCTGCACACATAACACTATGTTCTGTTGCATTCACCGAACAACCTACTAGCTCTTTTTCAATATCAGCACCGTAGTATTGCTCTGCATATTGAATAGCAGGAATAGTATCAGTACCAACAAATGAAAGTAGATGGCCAATGCCTGTTCTCGCTGAATCTTCAATACCCGACATACCTCTCATGGCAAATTCGTGTCCTTGAAATTCAACACCTGCATTAGAGCCTGTTGTTTCAATTGCAGCTTCATCTAGAATTTGTCTATAGATTCTAGCTGTTGATGCTGAAGTTGACGCTTTCCATAAACTGTTGGAGGCCAATGTTTCAAAGTAATTAGTTAGCCAGAAGAATCTAGGGTCAGTGTTTTCAATCGTAAGCATTGGTACTCTGAAAGGAACCAGTAGTCCTTCATCGAGTGCTCTAACTGATAGAGGTAAGTAACCTAAGTCATGTAGCTCTTCAATATGAGTAGTGTCTGGGTTTTGAACAAACAGACAATGCTTAATATAACGAGCGTACTCATGTACAATCTCTGCTCTAGGTCTGCTAAAAAAGTTTTCATTAAAGAAGTCAATCATAAACTCTTTTACAAAACCTTGGAAGCCGACAGATACAACTCTATCGATTCTTGGTGCATGTTTACCTGAACGAGGTGTCCAAGTTGAATAGACTACTTCTGTATTTTCTGGGTACTGCTCTCTATGCGAAACTTTATAGAAGTCACACAGTAGCGTTGGTATTAATCCTTTCATTACAAACTCCTTACTAAATAGTTAGTATTTCTTGAAGGGAAAATTTCCCCTTCTTTAGTGAAGATTCGGCTTATGCCTGCATCTTTTAAAACTTTTACTCCTTTTGAAAATATACCATGGGTTACATATAAATGAACACTATTGGCTCCAGCTTCGAGTAAATCTTTAGCTAGGATTCTGAAGGTCATACCTCCATCACAAATATCATCTACAATAAGTACATCTTCACCTTTTGGGTTTCCTGTGATTTTATATTTTTCTATATATCCTGTTTTTTGGTTTCTTACTTTATCACCTACAATTACACCTCTAGTTCCAAACTCACCCTTAGTGGCATATCTATCACAAGCTCCAGCATCAGGGAATGATACAGCCGTTGCACCGCTTACATCTAACACCTTGCCAATTACCATACTAGGATGAATGTTTTCAAAGTTTCTTAACCACTTCTCAGCTACCATACTGTGAGCATCTAGTGTTGTAATTTTGTCAAAGTTCAGTGTGTCCAGTAGATTGCAAAATGGCTTAAGTGCAAATGTTGCATCATTAGATAAATCTTTGTCTTGGCGACCATAAGGAAGATAAGGCATGTGAAGATTAACAGGCCTTGGTACATGACCATGCTTAATCAGTTGGACCAATTGTAGTAGGTGAAATAGTTCACCTTCATGGTCAAATGTCCATTCGATATTGTATCTCTTAACACCTTCAAAGGCAGAGTCTGGCACTTGCCATACTTGAGATGTTCCATCTGGGAACATAGTTACATCGATTTTTACTCCATTTAAACTAAGCATTTTTACTCCTTGTTATAGGTATCGTTCTACTAATTTTTTATATATCTGACAAGTATCCCTATTGGTAGTACTTCTTGTACCACAGTTGTATCTTAACCACCAGTACTCGTCTTTCTTGCCGTATCGTTTTTTAAAGTCAGCCAATACTCTAGCTCCTGCTTCTATTGAATAGGCCAAGTCTGTAGTGAGTTTGTTTATATCAATCCCAAACCTTCTAGCTGTTCTGTAGTAAATTTGAGAAATACCAAAGTCAGAGCAAATCTTAACCTCTTTAGTAAACTCATCTTTATTCATCTCACACTTTACCCTTATAGACTCTGGACCTTCAAGTTTTTGACAATCAGGTAGTATTAAACCTTTATGACAGCCATTGATTTTTAGTGTGTAATTACTTTCCTGTCTAAGGATCGCTGCAAATATTCTAGCAGGTATCTTGTATTTTCCCTGCATCTTATATATAATGTTAGAAATCCTCATTGCATGTTTCTTTTTAATCTTAGGGCTGTTCTTCTTAATCTGACAATAGATAGGATGCTTATTGCAATCCACAGCATATGCAGATGAGCTAAATAGAAATAAAAATAAACTAGTCTTCAGTTTCATCTTTCTTTTCTTCCTCTTCTTCTTCTGGTTGTTGTGGGGAACCGTCATTCAAAGTTCCATCATCGATAGCTTCTACTACTGAGTTTCTGGCCTTCTGATACTTCTCTTCAATACCCTTTCTATACTCTTCTTCAGCTTCAACCGCCACATCAAATATAGAAAGCAAGATAGCATCGTCAACATGTGAACCGTCCATCTTAATATCATTCTTATACCAAGCAGGTGCATCGATAATTCTATATTTCAATTGTGATAAGGCATAGGCCAGTGAGCCAACATACTCTGAAGCAAAATTAGGATTACTATCTCCTAATAACTTTCTATAAAGAGCATCTGATTCAATTACCTCTAGTGGGCCGAGGATGCATTTGACTTTAAACATTCCTTTGTAGGTTTGCTTATTGCCTCCAGCTACCATATCTATTGGGAACGTAGCCGTACCCATGTGATAGTTGATATCTATTTTATCCATTTATTTTCTCCCAGTATTGAAGCTCACCTTGTATGTACACCTTTTCTTCAGGATCATCACATTTTTCAAGCTTTCTTTTTAATATTGTTATTTTCTCTTTGCCGAAAGTGGCCTTTAATATATTAAGAGTATTGTTTTGAATCATACTATCATCTTCAACAGACTTTCTAATGGCCTTCGATTTGATCTCAGTAGGTTCTTTCAGTTCAATATCTTCTGTTTCTTTAAGACAACCATATTTGGCAGCAAGTGGTTCAAAGGCACTTACAAGGTTATCTCTAAATTTCTTCTTAGCTGGTGTCGTTTTGCCACTGATACTCTCAAGGTGTCGCTTGAATGTATTTACGTCCATTGACTCGCCATCGAAGTCTTCGCAGTTTGTCGTGGCAAGTTGAGCTAAGTGGTCTAACTCGTCAAAAGATGGGAAAGAGTCGGGGTGCTGAATAACTAGTAATTGTTTAAAAGAAAGATTCTTTTCAACAGTATTACTTGGCTTATTATCTCCTTTTCTTATTTCCTTGTTATCTAGGTCTGATTTGCGGTCTGTTTTCTGGTCTGTTTTCTGGTCTGTGACTTTTTCAAAGTCTGAATGGGGGTTATTCTCAATATATTCAATAACTTGGCTTAGTTGGTCCTCTTCAGAATCTATCTTTATCATCTCTAAAAGCTCAGGATGCGTGACTTTATAAATGTGTGGCTTTTTCGTGCCATCATGCAATTCGACTAGACCAAGATTGGTCAGTGAGCCGATTAATGCACTATATTTATTCTTGTCTAGGCCTACAGCGGTCTCCCAATTCTTATCGCTCTTAAGTAGTGGAATTAACTTAGCTCTTGTTATGCAGAAATAGATACGCTCTTGGTAAACTATTGAATTCATTATACTTTGTATCTGTTTGTCGATAGTCGTGGTATTATAGTCCTCTTCCAACTCTTTATAAGAATCTTTCAATACGTGCCATTTGGCGTGTGTTTGGACATCATCATCCGTTATATAACGAGTAGTTGTGAGGGTTACGAGATTCGGCCCTTTGTCCTTTTTAAGTCTCTTGATTAAAGATTTCATAGTTTCCTAGTTTAGTTCTATTACTAATCATATAATATCACACTTTTTCTTGACTTTGTGGCCAAGTATGATACTATATTACCAAATGTTGATAATAAAGTCAACTAAAAGAACGGAACACTATAATGAGCAAGTATTTTTACCTATTTGGAGTGATTGTGAGCTATATCACCTTTCAACTAGGATGGAGTCATTATCTAGATAATGGGTTCGATGCCTTCAATTTGGGCTTCATGGCCTTAACTCCTGTAATTACAATCTTTCTTACCCTTTTCTATTTGAGGTCAGCTGACAAAAAAGATGAAGATTTTTTTCTTGATAAATAGAATGTTTTGTGATACTATATGCATATGAAGCGTGGACTTGCTAGGCCTTTATAACGGGTTCATAGCCTTGGGTCGCCCAACCGCCTGTGAGGGAATGGGAAGGGGTTTACGAAGTGTAGGACCACAATTCTAAGAGGGGTGTCGTAGCCCCTCTTCTTTTATTTTAAGGAGCAAGTAATGGATTTAATGTCGAAAATGTTAATCAAAGATTCTGGAGGCAAACCTTCAGTAACCATGACAGCGTTTTGCTGGGGATGCTTTGTTGTTAATTTAAAACTTATCTTGTCAGGTATGACCATTAAGGGTTATACGATGGCAGCGTTTGGTGGTGGCGAGTATGCTGCAGCTATGGGTGCCTTGGGTGCTGTATATGTTTTAAGGAGAGCTACTGGTGAATCAGCCAAAGAAGACTAAAGAGCCGAAGAAGACTTTGAAGGCCATTGAAAGCCTTCATAAGATAGTCGATCAGCTAAAGTTTTTTTACGGTAACGATACTTCCAAGTTTAGGAAAGATGTATTAGATGATGCTATCTATGTAGAGGATACCCTGAGAGAGCTAGGTGTCGATAAGAAAATTGATCATGCAAGATTTGCTACTAAATTTAAAAACTTATTTAATAAAGAAAATAAAGAACTAAAGAAAGAAAATAAAGAGCTTAAGAAAGAGCTAAAGGAATTGAAAGAAAAAAATGAAACGTAAAATATTTTTCACATCAGATTGGCACCTGTTTCACAACAATTGTCTAAACTTTGATGAGAGACCGTTTAGAAATATAGACCACATGCATGAGGTCATTGTTAAGAGATTTAACAACACTGTACCTACACATGGGATTACTTATGTTCTAGGTGATGTTGGTATTTGTAAGAGCAAAGAAAAGATGCAAGCACTAATTGCTAGACTTAATGGAACGCTAGTACTTGTTAGAGGTAATCACGATAAAGGATTCAATGCCATGTATGAGCTTGGTTTCGATGTTGTAATTGATAAGGCACAGATAAGGCTAGGTGATACTATTCTTACAATGAGCCACTGTCCTCTAGTTGGAGTACACAGAGAAGATACGACAGGTATGAGAAAACATGACGGTACTGAAAACTGGCATGGAGAGAAGTGGCACCACAATAATTACTCATATCCAGACTTTGGACAGTTTCATGTTCATGGGCATTGTCATGCTAGAGGTCTTAAAGAAAATGGCCGACTAGTGATTGATAATCGTCAGTGGGATGTTGGTGTGTGTGGTAATAAGTTTACACCAGTTACACTATCTCAAATTGAATCTTGGATACACAGATATAAGAAGGAGCATAGTAGTGATAATAATTGATTTAATGGAAGAGTATATTGATGGTAAGCATACTGCAATCAATACGATCAGAACAATGTCTGGAATGTTTAATCCAGATCATGCTGTGCATATACTTGCTTTCGTTTGTGCCATTACTAGAGTTGAAGAAGGAGACCTTGACGAAGACACCTTTAGAAGTGTTTATCTAAAGAGGCCTAAAAACCCTGAAGGTAACATTGAGCAACATGCTGATGGTATAAAGGAAATAGACTAATGAAAAGGTCGATGAAGATATTAGAATCACACTCTTATAGCGGTAAAATATTTGCCATGTGTTTAGATGTTGATCCTAACAATCTATGTAGAGGTCTTTATTCTGTTCAAGTTGGAGAGGATATGAAAACTCATTTGAAGCATATTTTTGAAGATAGATTTAACACTCCAAATGGTGCTAAAAGATGTTTTAACAATCTAATAGTTCAACATTACAACAAGGAACAAAATGAATAAAGCCGACAAAAGACTGATGCAGCAAAAGGCTAGAATTCTTGATAGACTTCTTACTGCCTTGGCCGAGTTTAATGGTGTATTTACATATGATGGGAAACCGTACAAAAGAGAGTTTATACTAAGCCATGGTCCTGAGAAGGGTGGTTCTCATTTTCATATTGGGAGCTTGGGCGAAGATAAAATTTTAGACGAGTTAGATGATTTTTTATATCAAATTGTAGAAGGAAGGATTAAACAATGATGGAACAAAAATATCAAAATGAAATAATGGACATGCCTTATGAGCCTGAGCCAATCGACTGTCCAGTGGTGTTAACAGCAGAGCGTATTAAAAACGGTGGTTTAACTAATCAAGAAGTGGCTGACGGTTTTTTTATTGACATTGTTCTAGGAAAGTGTAATATAAGGAAGGCCCTCAAAGAAAGAAATGAGGCAATAGGAAAATAGAGTGAAGAAAATTTTTAACAAATTCTTCGATGCAGCGACTAGTTTTAAAGTCATTGTGTTGGTAATCTTAGGCTTGGCTTTGTTCAAGCTTTGGGGTTTTCACATTGAAAACAAGAGGTTACACACAGAATTGATTGGCCAGAAGGATAAATACGTTCAGTTATCAGATCATGCGGCCAAGTTAGAAAATCAATATGTTGACCAAGCTACGCTCAAGGCCAAGTTAGAGTCAGAGTGGGCAAATGAAAAAGAGGCATTGAAAGGCCGAGTAAAGGTTTTATCAAACGCTACTTACTTAATAAGAGAGAAGGCCCGAAAGGAAGGTAAGTCAGACTTATCTTATGAAGGAAAGAGGGTTAAGTACCTGTTTAATGAGATAAGATTCAAAGACGGTCCACCAGTTGGGTATGTTATGATCTTTGACGATGGTAAAGTTGTTTCAAAGGTTTACAACCACATTATAGATGTTAAAACGGCCATCTCAAGAGATGAAGATAAAGGCAGGTACTCCATAGTATCTAAGGCCGACTTTAAGCTCCGTAGTGGCCATCTAAAGCACGATGGAGTCAATTGGTTTAACAAGCCATACCCTTTGAAAATAAACGGTGGTACGGCTTATATAGACCCCACAGAGAAAGCTGAGAATCCTCGCTTCTATATGTGGAATCCGAGAATGAGTGCTGGATTCAATGCAGGTGTGGATACTGATGGGACATTTAGTAAAGCTGCTGTTGGTATCAGTCTAATGGGATATGGACCAACAAAAAGAGACTTAGATTACAAGTTCTTACACTTCGGAGTAGGATTTGGAAGAGAAGCTAAAGATTTAGATTTACACTTTGTACCAGTATTTTGGAGACCTCTTAGAGAGATGTTGCCAAATACTTATATAGGTATTGGTACAGGGTTTGGAGATAATGGACAAAATTACTTTATGGGAATTAATTTCAATTTCTAACAGCAAACCTTGAAGGAGGTAGAGTGAAAAAATTATTACTAATGTTAACTCTTTTGGCAGCTTTGGTGGGCTGTGGAAACGATGCAGTATTCACGCCAGATTATAAGAATCTAATTGACGACAACACAGCTCGTATTGAAAGATTAGAGCAAAGACTAGATGTTGCAGAAGCTGACATTGACGGTCTTGAATCTAGTGTTGGAGATGCAGAGGATAGACTTGACGATGCTGAATCAGATATTTCTGATCTTAATTCGGATGTAGCCAAGCTGTTTAGGAAGGTTCGTAGAATTAAAGGTGAGTTAAACGACCTTGAACGAGCAGATGAAAGATTAAATGCTAGGATTACCCGTGTTAGAAGTGTACTGCTTAGAAAAATAAGTAGAGTTAAGAGTGGATTAAATGCTAGGATTACCCGTGTTAGAAATAGTCTAAGAGATGATCTTAACAGTTTGGAGATTTCAGATGTTGAAGGGTTATCTGTCTACTTAAGCGATATTGACCTTAGTATTGTAAGTTTAGCTCAATCAATTATTGATATTGAACTAACACCTGGACCACAAGGCCCCCAAGGTGAACAAGGACAAAGAGGGCGAAGAGGTAGAGTTGGCTTAACAGGTGCTGCAGGTGAGAACGGAGAAGATGGACAAGACGGAGAAGATGGACAAGACGGAGAAG
>CERP01053119.1_pt1 | contig 11892 bp, 4 predicted proteins | sample 530801 | NCBI WGS metagenome assembly CERP01 (sample SAMEA2620991, study PRJEB7988) | marine metagenome | biome: marine biome (ENVO:00000447); feature: surface water layer (ENVO:00002042); material: "saline water (ENVO:00002010), including plankton (ENVO:xxxxxxxx)" | depth 5 m | reverse complement strand
TAATTAATACTCTGGATTCTTCTGTGGAAGTGGAACTAGCTTGACCATATATGGAGAACACTTCAAGAATATCAGAGGCACCCATGTTCGAGCCTGTGCCGCGTGTGATAAGGTTTTCCTTAAAAGCGTTTGTTATGGTATTATCTTTTTTAGCGTAATATCTTTTAATACCCATTATCTTACGGTTCCTTTAATATCTATTCTTGGGAACTTGATCTCAAGTATTACGTTATCTGGGACTGATAGGTACCTACCATCGAGGGACATATATTGGTCAATATTGAGGGCCGAGGATGTATAGTTTCCTCCTGACTTATTGACAAGCTTCACTCTGGATGTATCCACTACTCCGCGCACCTTGTTGAGTTCTGTATATACATCGGTAATATAAAACCTTTCCCCTATAAACATTGGAGATGAGTATTTTCTTCTAAGTGCTTGTATGCAGGAATCGAGAACTTCGTATTTGTTCACTTCTTCGCTTGATACAACTTCAAAATCAATTGCAATATTAACAACTTTAGCATCTAGAATATCTACTGTGTCATTAATCATGCGGTATCTGTTCAAATGAACTTTTAAGTTTTCCTTAATAGCACTGTTTGTAGTAGCCATTTTACCAAACGAGTTCTCCGAAATAACATAAATGTTTAGGTTTCTTTTTAATGAATCCTGATCTCTAATCACTCTAGCACGCTTGACAGAACCAAACTTACCGGGCATCATATAAACAAGAGCTTCATAGTCTTGTGAGGTAACAGCCCTGTTTTGACTAGAAAAAGCCATCATAGCCTCTTGTCGAACTTCTTCGCGTGATGGGATTGCTGTTGAACCGACTAGAGGTTCTTCGTTTGAACACTCTATACTAGCAAGAACATCCCTTGCTGCTGATGTATTTGCTATAGATGGGTCATTGAATTCAAAAATAGGATTAGTTACAGAAGTGATTGATCCAATGGCTGCGTTGGCACTTGAGGCAGTATTCTCTCTAAATCTTATAGTTAAAGTGGTATTTGCTGGACCTATACCCAACTTATCATTCCCAATCAGGTTAGATGGATCAAAGGATACATCAGTGGTGTAATCTTTAGCTGATCGTTGCAGTACTACATTTGCAGGGTCAGCGACTGTTTGTGATGCTGTTTCGGAATCGGAACCATGACCAAAAGTTAAAGTAATTCCGTTGATATCTCTTTCAACTGTGAATCTTCTTGCTGCTACGAAAGGCCTCATAAGAGATGGTGCGTTTTGTCTTGTATTTTCATCTCTATTAGGAACAGCCTTATATACAACATCTTGCGTTAAGTATTCAACTTCAAAGTATTCGTGACCTTGTGAATCAAATACACTGGTTATTTCTACTAGGTTCGCGTTGTTTATACGAACCGTCTTAAACTTTTGGAACGCACCTACAGTCTCAGTAGTTTGGCCAAATATACCTGATATTACCTGCCCTTCGGCTTTAACAGCATAACTTGTGGGTACGCCTGTTGTAGCATCGGTCTGCGCGGCTACTACTTCATTTGATGGGTCATCAAAACGAACATCATCTGTTAAGATAAATGAGGCGCCGGAATCAGACTTAACCACGGTATTTGCTTTCAATATTGGCATATGGGTTGTTTTTGGGCCAAGACCGATTGATGTTGCCGGAACTATTGCATAAAAAGAAACCATACCAGAAGTTGTTTTAGCTCCGGTATATTTATATCCCATCTGTTTGGCTATCCGAAGAATATTTTTAAAATCAACAGCCGTATCGATAAAGGACTCATTGACTTGATAATCAAGATAGAATGACATAATATCGCCAACGTAAGCGACAGTATCAAGCATCAAAGATCCAAAAGATGCCTCACTAAAATCTTTAAACGTGTCGGGGTAATATCTCTTTGTATAGTTTATGAGATCTTCCCTAATGGAATCAAAATCTCTACTAGTATAATCTATGGGTACATTTCTTCTAGCCATCTAATGTTTCTCCACTCTTTAAATAGTATTCAAACAAACATTTAAACACATAGATTAATAGCCGCCGCCAGATCCACCAGAACCGCCGTCAGTAGATGTGGAGGCTCCGGAGCCCGCATCGATGGTCAATTCTGAAACAACGTTTGCGGCTGGTATTGAATATTTTATTCTAATGACTAAACCATTATCGTCTGTCTCGCCGACCATTGAGCTTTGTGGCTTATACAATTCAAGACTTACTAACTCAATATATGGTAAATATTTTTCAACTTGAACTTGGATTCTGTTTCTGATTCTTTCTCTTGTATCATTATTGTTTGGTTCAAAGAGAAAGTTTCTGATGCCTACTCCGAACTCAGGAATCATGATTCTTTCGCCGGGGGAGGTTAAAATAACCATTTTTAAGTTTTGTGCGGCCATATCGGTCAAGTTTTTGTGTAATCTATACGGACCATCAGTTAAATCTGGTGTGAGTGGTAACGCCACTGCTAAACCTTGAGCCATTATTTATTCCTCCACGTTAATATATAGTTAGTCACACAAGTCGCCGTCATCGTTATATGGATTACCTTTAACTCTAAGGCCTCTCTCCCACCAACGAAGCCCGTCTTCAAAGTTAACTTTTGGACGAATTAAGTTTCTTAAAGCATCAGCACTATTCTTTGGATCCCTATCGGAAGACATATCAAAGTCAAGAGCTTGGGCTGCTTCGTAGAAACTTTCAAACACTCTTCTTGCAGCTTGGCGTGATCTTTGAAAGGCTTTTTGTGGGCTATGATTCCATTTTCTGTACTTTTTGTTAGGATATCCGCCCGGATACTCCCACATATCGCCGCCTTCTTTTGGGTAGCCCGAGTTGCCAATAGAGGCTGTAAAGCCCATTGTTGAATACATGGCGACCAAAGATATAAAACGAGGCAAAGGAAAAATATATTTGAACATTGTTTTAAACTCAGGAGTTTTTTGCATTTCTGGAATCAAACAGTAAACATCGTAGGAACTAGCCTTAAACAAATCATATTTTTGGTCTGGTATTGGGAGTTCTCCGGACGCGATAGGTATAAGGTATCTGGTCTTTCCTGCTCGATTTACTATATTATATGCTTTTTTGTCTCTGGACACAGACTTTGGCACTGTATCCATCACATTTTCAAATATTTCATTGTCGTCCTTTGCGACAAGATAACTTAGCCGAAGACCAAAACTCCAACCTTCCCACAGGTCCGATATATCACCTCTCACACCCCTAGAAGCGGCATCTTTAATATAAGCTTCCCAATCATCAATGTTCACAATATCATAAAGATTTGATGAGCGATCAACATCTGATCCGGGTGTTTCTTTTTCGTGTATTCTGATGTACTTTTCTAGTACAAATGGCCAGTAAGTATCAGTCACGGTGTCCTTTGAAAGACGTCTAGGACTGTCGGCCTCAATAACATAATCAGTCGGATCAGTTACATCACCCATTACATTATATGGACCGCCGGCATCTACGGCGCCACGGACCCAATCGGGGCTAATGGCCATTAAATTATCAACATTGTTGACTACTGGCGGCACTGCATTAGATAGTTTATCTCTTAAAAATGAGAACTCCTCTCTAATATACCTTCTTAAAAATAAAAGTGCGTCTTGTTCGGTTCGGCCGATAAAATCTTTAAACGCTCTATCTTTTGTGTTTTTAGCTACTCCCTTATTGAATCTATTACTACCTGCACCAATACCCACTGCTGATGCAGCGGCCGAAGTAGAGAAGAAACCATCAAAAATACCTTTGCCTTTAATGGCAGCATCAGACAAACATTCTAATTCTCCATCAAACTCCTCATAAAAGGCCATTATCTCATTTGATATTCTATCAAAAGCAGCGTTCTCTTCGTCGGTTAAGTCTTCCGCAGTCAATATTCCAGCGTCTAGTTTTCTTTTAGTATTGTTAACAGCTTGCTCCAAAAACCTATAATAATAAGTTTCATCTGGAGCGCCGAAGAGCTTCACTCCGTCAGTTTGAAGGCCTTGCTTCATCCTTTCAACGACAAATGCCAACATCAAGTCGTCATAGTTTTCCTCTGTTAAGGCAAATGCTGTAAAGGCTGGTATTGTTCTTAAGAATACATCCAAAGTATATATTCTTATGACTGCTCGCATAGAAGCTTCAAGATTAGCTGCATCGAAAGAGGAAAGAATCTTATCGTATGGTGCCTCTTGAGAACAAAGCGGATCATTTTGTAATCTTGGATCTGCTTTTAGTTCTGACTCTAGTGAGCTTACAAGATCTGATAGATCCTCTAAGTTATATAGGGCTTTAGATTCGGGCGCACAGCCTGCCACTTCAGGAACAAGAGTGTCACACAAGTCTAACCAGCCTTTGAATCTTCTAGATTTTACATAAAATGGGGGAGGAGTTGAATCGGGGAATGCGCGGGCGTTCGGGCCACCATATTTTAGTGGATCGAGTTCAACAATTTTTGCCTGTCTATCTGGGTTATATCCGAACTGAAAGGCTCTGGAAATATTCTCTAGGTTCATCAGGCCGGCTAGATCCTCTTCATTATTACTTAAATCACTATCGTCTCTACTCTTAAAGCCATCATTTGGGTTTCCAGTTGATATAAGTGTGGAGATTCTTTGTAGGAATCCAGTTGAAAGCTGGTCAAACAGGTTTGCTTTAACCACCTGTCTCATAAAGTTTGTTGGGTCAAAGACGTTATCTTTTTTAGCAAAATAGTTTTTAAAGCGATCTCTATCCATAATTCTATTTGCTGTTCGATCGTCTGTTGAAATATCAAACATCTGTCTTCTAAAGAAATTATATAATGCTTCAACTTCAAAAGAGTTGCCAAGTGGATTGGGCGGATCTCCACTTGGTCTTGATAGTGGTTCGCCAGATGATCCGTCAGTCAAACTATCCAAGAAATCAGCTACGTCGCCCGGTGGAGCAGATATCACTTCAAATTGGTATCTAGGGAAAGTGTAACTGGATTTGCCTGTTTGGTAAATTGATGCTGCTAATTGTTGATTACCTATCTGTCGCAATTCTTTCTTGGTTTTACCGGATGGTTTAGCTGTCCTATAAGTTTCCATGACTTTTATTTGATATCTATTATCTTCAACTATGCGTTGTGTTTCTTCATCAAACAAGTTGTAGTCATACTCGATTGAAAATTCATATGGGGGCGTACCATCTTCGGCGTCTGTTGAATATCCAGCATATTTTAGTATGATATCAGCAGAAGATGTATCCGGTAGGTCTAGAAGCTTATGCTTCCCAGCGTAGAAATCAATAAAGAGTTCTCCTTTTGTTCCTGACCGATCTGGTACGCCTTTTTCGCCCGGTATACCGACACCACCTAAAACTTGCTTACCTAACAAAACTTCTCGAACTAAATCCGCAGGTGAGTTCTTAGGATTGATTTTTCTTGATGTCGACAGGCCAGAACTGGTATCTTCATCCTTGGCTTCTCTTTCAAAGAATATTTTCTTAGAAATACCAGATCGTAAATCTTGTGCTAACACTGCTTTTTTAGGTGCGGTTTTATCCTCTACCTCGTATTCCCTGATCCAAGCTTCAATATACTTGCTACGCTCATCAATACGTTTTTCGTTAACTCTTTGAACTCTTTTAAATTCATCAAGTGCCTCTTCTATGTTTCGGAAGCCCGGTGGTTTGATTCTTGTACTAACTGTTGCATTTCTGTGCATATTTTTAAATTTGCTAGAAAGGTGGGCCGCAACAGTTGGTGGATACCCGCCATGAGAATAGCCGGCGGCGAAACTTTGTCTTCCGGATTTACCACCCTCTTCTCCACCCAACTCTTCACCAAAAACATTTATTGGCTTTTTATCCGCACCCGGTTGATTGCCTTCTTTGGGCTTGGCGATTGCATTATCGCAATGATAATCAAAAAATCCTAAATCTGCTGCCAAGGGAGAGCCAAAGTGTTGAACATACCAGTTGTGTTGTTTATAGGGTCGTCCTAAAGTATCCGATAAAACAGCATTCAAGAAACCACCTTGGCCTGTGGCTTTATTAATGTTACCCCACAAGTCTTTAAGGTGAGCTTTTTCGATGTTTTCCATCATCGATTTAGAAATATTATTGTTTAAAGCCTTTTGAAGTGGGTGTTCATCTGGAAAGAATCCCGTGGCTGGACAACCAGCGTCAGCATCGGGGTCGCCGCGCATCGGTGGTGTATTACCAAACGGGCCGTTTTGCATAGCATCTGCTAAGTCAGCTAAATCCATCAGAGCTTTATCCTTCAAGTCATCAAGAATATCTCTGCACTCTTCTTTAGTAAGACCCTTTTGTTGCAAAAGATCACACCTAAACTCTTCGATCTTTTCGGCAGTGCCGGGGGCGCACGGATAAACATCTAAATCACCAGCATTTGGTAATAAATTATCACACAATTCATTTAAGTTAGGGATAAATGGCGCTAGGGCTTTGAAGAAATCTCTGAAAGCATTGGGGTCTGAAAATATATCTTTGATACATTCCGAGCCTGATGTTTGGGCAAGTTCCATTGCCATCTTCATCGTTTCCTCGTTTGGGTTGCCCCTTAAAAGTTGACATATTTGGCCTTGCGTCAACATCAAAGATATATCATCAATAAAATCACCCATCTCATCATTTGTTAGACGTTCAAGACAATCTTGATCTGGATCCCCAAGCGCGTCGAAAAGGTTTTTAATCGTATTGTTCATGTCCTCTTGGGACGCGTCAGGACATAGATTATCTTTTAACAAGTCTCTAAAGTGATTGTTTCCGTTGGTGAGATCAAGTAAGTTAGCGCCGAGGAGCGATAAGGCATCACAAGCAAGAGAGAATATTTTTTCTAGAATCAGTTTTACTAACTGCATCGCGATAGCTATAGCAGTTTCAATAATAGCTTCTTCTAAAGCCTCTAATAATATTTTAAAAAGGTCAGGGATTTTGAGTACACCAAACTTTGGAAATGTTATGTCGCCATCCCATGCACAGAAGTCAAATTCAACAGTACTTAAAAACGAGTCCAGTTTTGGCTCGCTGTAAATAAGCGGTGTCTGCCTACAAGGTAACCTCTTAAGTATTTGCGATATGATTGGAGCGCCGGGAAGTTGATTCGCTGCCTCCAGTAGTTCTTCAGCGCCGAGAGCATCAAACATGGATTGCCTAAGTGCGTCATAAGCCTCCTTATTAACGCCGCCTAAAGCTCTACCGTATGAGCCCCCTGAGCCCATCTGGCTGTTTGGCTTAGGTGGCTTGTCGGCATCTTCTCTTGCTTTTTTCCTAGCTTCCTTAACAGCCTCTGAGCCACCTTCTTCACGGGCAAACTTTTTCTGTTCGGCGTTTAGAGGACTAGCTGAAAAGCCGGCGCCGGTGTAGTTTCCGGGCTGGTAGTCAGTATCCCAAGGGGCGGGCATGTCTCCAAAGTTATTTCGCATAGAACCTACAACTTTTTGTTGAGCCTCTGGTGAAAGTCCCAAGAAAGATCTTGTTAAAGCTGCGTCCTCCATAGCATCGAAAGCTGCTTCAGCAAGCAGTTTTGTCGCATCTTCACCAGCTATGCCTTGAGCCACACAATCAATAGCTGCCATCATTAATGAAATCCAGCCACAATGCCCAAGCCTGTCATTCAGTCTAACAAAAAACTTTTCTTGCACGTCTTCTGGAGCGTTTGACTGTTTTGCGGCTTTTAGCGAGCCATGCTTTTTAATTTCTGCTGCTTGCTGCTGGGGGCTAAGTTTTCCCCAAGCTGTCATCGCCGGGAACATCTCTTGTATAACAATATCTAAATACGGGTCGTCCTGTCGCAATTCTCGTTGCAGTTGCGCCATAACTCGTTTACTTTGTATTTTGAATACGTTATCAAATTCTTGCAATACAGTTAAGTCATCCTGAAGTTGATCGCGAGTTTTACAACTAAATTCACTTAATTTTGCTAAGAACAGATCGTCAAAACCATCAAGAAGGCCAGTTATGTCGTTGAAAAAATCATCTACTCTTTCATCTGCGAAATTTGAGTTAATCAAGCAACCCAACATGGTTGGATCATTAAACATTGTATTTGAGTTGATACCATTCTGTATTTCAAGAGGGGGATATGTGAATTTGGTTGTAACCTCAAGCCAAGGCATTGGTGTTCGTGCGGTTAATGCGATATCTATTTCTGGCAGCGCACCAATATAGTGTAGTGTTCTAGAACGATTAAAAGGTGATTTTTTAGTGTATTTGTCATACAGACCTTTAAACCTACCTCGGGGTCCAACCTTAACAACAGGACACCCCGGCAGATTAACGTGTATTTGTCGAATAGAATATTTTTCATTTTCAAACTTAAACTTGATAAGTATTTTTTCGGGTCTTTTGCCGGGTTTAAAAGGATCTAAAGAAAAACCAAGTTCTTCTATTAAATCGGCAAGCTCACTCTTAAAAGTAACAAGTTTATCCGCTTCGGAAGCTAAACTAAAACCACTTGTTTTCCCGCTGTCAGTCTCGACAAGTTTGCCACCCTCAAATCCTCTCCACCTCTTAAGTTCATTATCATAAACTCTAAAAGAAGACTCTGTTCTTTTTATCATGCCGTTAATGTCATTACCCATAAATGTGACTTCTAACTTATCTTCAAAGTCTGTTTCTGGTTCAGAAATAAGCCTGTCGGGGGCACGGTTAAATTGTTCAACTGGGATAGATATCAAGACTCTTGTTCTTGCTTTAAGCTGCAAGGGAACATGATATTCATATCTTGCATATTTCGTTAACTCATCAAAAATATTTATACCTTCTATTGATAACTTGTATCCCTTCTTCTTGGGAAGAAGATCACCATATCCAAGATCAACAACGATACTGCGAGACGCGCCGACAAGAAGAGCTAAGGTATCCGGTTGGGCGTTTGCGAACGCGAGTGCGGCCGTTGACCCAACGATCCGGCCGGCTGTAACACCTTGTTCAAACGCCTCTTTTCTTGGAACTGGTCGGTATATTAAAGCTGTAGCCTGTCTGGCTTTATTGAAATAATCTAAGAGTTTCCTAACACCAACTTCTTTTTTTTCGTCCATAAAACTACGACTCTTCAACTCTGACACTGTTGGTCCTGTTGATTCGATCTTATTTGTTATCTCGGGTATCAAATTATCAGCGATCATAGATGTAGATTGAAAGCTTGATGCAGCGTTAACAAGGCTATTAGCAGGAGCGTCAAATGTCAAAACTATGTTTTGGGTACAGTCCTTACCATTGAAAAACACTTCACCGTTTTCCATCATACGGTAATCAGGAACATAAGCATACGGATTTGGACGACATACAGGACAGGGCGGTTTATCATCAACTTGTTCAACTGGATCACATTCGAGGAACTTAAAGCTTTCGTCTATTGGTCTATAAAGTTTTGCGTAATCTTCTAACAGGGACCCATCGGATGTGTTTTTACCTTCTGATTCATCATCGGGAGAAGATGGGTCCTGATTGGGATCAAGGTAAGAGCCGGTATCAGTATCTTCTCCACCTCTTCCATCTCGCCCGCCTCTTCCATCTCGCCCGCCTCTTCCACGACGGGAGCCGGATTCAAAACCTTCTTCGGTTTCCGCACCAGTATATTCTTCTATACTGCTTTTACCGTCTTCTCTTTTAATCTTTGACATTTTTAGTTGGTCCTATTGTGTCGGCTGTTAATATAATATTTGCCGCCGCGTTGGAGACAGTTAACTTTTTCAGCCAACATATTCTGTTGTTGCGATATTAGTTTTGTCATTTGCTTATTAATAAGAGACAAATAAGCCCCAACACTGGATAGATCCGTGAGGCCCGGAAAAGTAGTTACTGGACCTGTTGGACCTATGCCCAATTTTGGCGAGAGTGTTGCGCTTGACAAAAGAGGAACAATCATTAATATTCCAGCAACAACAGAGTTAATGGTTAATATGTTATCTGACAATATATCTAAAAAGTGTACTAGATTTTCTCCTTTTGGGATGGGCTGTAGAGGGTGAGGTCGAAACTGTCCTAAATCCAAAACAAAAGGTATCGTATTTTCCAATCCTGTGCTAAAATCACGGTTCCCGGCAATAAGATCAATGCCGTAAGTCTCGTTTAATTTGCCGTCTAATGAGTTTCTACCCGGTGGGTTTTTTCCTGTGACAATCTTAATACCTTTTCTGGCCATAATTCTAACGGAGTCTGCTTTCATCGCGATAGCAGATTCTGCTGTAGATTGTCCGACATTACCATCGCATATATCAAAATATTTATCGATATCAGCACGTTGGGATATATAAATCCTTGCAGCATCTCCCGGTTGTCCATTGTTCATCGAGCCAAAACTCTTGTCAGCAAAGCCCATCCTCTCTTCGCCAGTCTTTTTAATCTCTTTATAATTCTCGCCCGGAGACCACCCCTGAAGACCAACAACCAAGTCAATAGCACCGGATCTAGTGTGACCTTTACCACCGTAGCCTGAACTGAGTGATGAGTTCCTGTCCCGGCCAAAAATAATCCTAGCATTATTCAATACAGATGGCGGATATTGTGTTTCACATTCTGCCAATACATAATGTGGTTGCTTTTCTTTTAAAACTGTATTGTCAAACCCTGCTCCATCTTTAGGGCTCAGTTTTCCGTCAAATGGGCTCAGTTTCTTGGTTTTAATATTTATTTTTTTATCTCTTGCCATTTAATTTAGTACTCTCGATTTTCTAAAAGCTAAGTCAGTATATTGTCCTGATCTGGTAATGCCTCTATTGCTTCTTCTTATAGCTTCGGCAAATCGCGGACCCTTAGTTCTTGATGCGTGATTATAAATACTGAAGTTGGGACCTTTACCCATAGCTGGTGGGTAAAACACTGCCATAAAGGCATCATTTGCGTTTTCTATTGGGCCGTTTTCATCTATTTTTTGTTGAAAATATTTTTCAACAAATTCCATTTGCTCTACGTCACTCATTGCAGCTAAATCTTCAGTTGTCGTGCCAAGATTTTTAGCCGTAGAACCAAGGAATTGTATCAACCCAGTTGCTCCAATTTGATTGGTTGTAGAGGCATCGAAAGTATAACCAGTCTCAAAATTTATAACATTGGCTAGCCATGCAGGATCCATCGGGGGTTCAAGATTGTTACCTACTTCTACTATCTTATTTGCTAGTTCGGGGGATATTTGTGGGTATGCATCGAGTAGTTCTTGAGCGGTGGCCAATTGTTCTCTTGTAGAACTATACGCTGCTCCAGCATCTTGATCAATGCCAGCAAAAGGAGTAGTTGTCGGATTATCTCCACCAAAGGCGCCTCTGGCAGAATTCTGAAGTACGAGATCCCCAAGAATGTGGTTTGTAGCTCTATGTACAATAGCTGATACATATCCGATCGATCTGTTTGGATCATCAAATCTAACTTCTACTATTGAGCCGGGCATCAAACCTTTGCAATCAGAATTTATTGCTCTGTCTTTCGCTGTATAAGCGGGGTAAAATGCATCTGCTATATTTAAAAAGGTGCCTGTATCGTTTGCTTCAAATGGGTTAGGGTTCTGTAAATGAACCTCTGGTATCATGCACTTAATATAAACATCATCACCACCCTCTAAACCATACTGAATTAAGTGTACTGAGTTAGCATCTGCTGTATCTGCTTTTGAACGCTGTTTAATGGGTAAACTACCAAGTATCGGCTGACCCGGTGTTTGATATACATATAAAACTATGGCTCGGAGTGTGGTAACATTATCAAACACGTTTGGAGCAAACACATTTTTAATAGATCTACGATATATAGACATCGGATCATCAATAATATTTGATGACCGTGCGATTGGACTTCCAATGGTAGGCGTGAGATCTGGATTTAATTGCCCCGGAAGGATATTACGAAAATCTACTTCAGCCATCAGCGGTCTCCTGTTGCAACATCTCAAAGATGTCTTCGCGGTCGGTGTCTGACAAGCCAGT
>CERP01005609.1_pt1 | contig 11894 bp, 7 predicted proteins | sample 530801 | NCBI WGS metagenome assembly CERP01 (sample SAMEA2620991, study PRJEB7988) | marine metagenome | biome: marine biome (ENVO:00000447); feature: surface water layer (ENVO:00002042); material: "saline water (ENVO:00002010), including plankton (ENVO:xxxxxxxx)" | depth 5 m | reverse complement strand
TGATTGTCCTGATTGTGTTCCTACAGCATATTCTTTAGCTGAATACTCTGAATCATTTGCTGTGCCTGTAGTATATACAGCCCATTCTTTAGCAGAACCTTTACCATTTGTTCTCATATTATAGTTAGTCTCATCACCACCAGTTGCCCAAGACTTAGCTGAATCATCAGTAGTACCAGTTACTGGTGAATCTGTTTCTGTAGCATAGTTTTGTGCTAGTGTTGCATTGGCTGAAGCATTTTGAATAGCAGTAATATTAGTTGCATTTAAATTAATATTAGTTTCATTATCTTTAACTGCAGTAATATTTGTTAAATTATTGTTAACTGCATTAATGTTTGTTTTGTCAGCTTCAGATAACCATGTGGTTTCTAAATAATTCTTAGTTGCAACATCCTGTGCTGACGTTGGGTCAGCTACATTAGTTACTCTTAATGAGGTGGCATCAAACTGATTGTTAGAGTCAGAAACTGCGATAGAATCTTGGGCTATATCTATAGCTTCTTGAGCCATATTAAAGCCTTGGATACTATCGTTATCTAGGTCAGATTCCTTTAAGACAGAACCTGCAGCATAGTCTACTATTCTTGCATCCTGACTAGTGCTTCTTCGTAAAACTATAGCAGCACCGTTAGCAGGTGGTGTGACAAAACTAATCGTACTAGCTGAAGGGAAACTGTAGTGGGTGGTAAGATTTAATACTGTTCCTGCCACCGTTACTACAACGTCTGAAGCAGTACGATAAGTAAATGGTATTGTGTAGTTTGTAAGTGTACCGTTTCCTGTGTACCTTTTGAGTGCGAAAGATGGCATTATTTAAATCCTCTTAATATATTACTGTTACTTTCTCTTGAACCTTGGTTTTTTAATACTTGTCCCCCAACAAAATCTAATACTTGAGGAATTGTTTTCTCCATATTAGCAACATCTGCATAAGCTAATTCTCTATAACCATTTAAAATATCTGAAATAATTATATGAGACTCAGTTTTAAACATACCTTTAGTTGACGGAGTTCCTAATACTGTTTTGTCTTTTAAAAGGTCATAAAGTTTATTAATCATTTGTGCTTGATATTTTTCTTTAAGAATCCTTTGCATCCTCATATAAATACTTTCCTTTGGGTATTTGTCATTAGCTTTAGTAAATACTTCTTTAGCATTATCTACCCCCAACCAATTATCTCCTGTTGGTTTTACTGAAGCATAAAAACTACTATTGGTTGCTTGTGCTATGTTTGCTATTTTATTTAAAACAAAAGATTTTTTAGATGTTAAATCTTCATTAATACTTCCATCAGGATTTTTAACTTTGTATCTAGCATCTTTTTCTTCTACTGTAATACCATCAAATATTCCCCATATAGCACCTGCAGGACTAGAAATTAATCTTTCATCTCCAAGTGCTGTGTGTTGAACATTAACAATACTTGAAGAATCAAATCCTAAAGTTTGTAAGATAGAATCTATTTCAGGATTTTTGGTAGGGTTTAATCTATATAGTAAAGATTCCTCAACACCTTGAGCATCACCTAATACTGGATGACCTAACATTTGATATTTAAAGTGTTGGTTAGGTATTACAGTTTGTAGTTTTTTACCAAGCCAAATTAATATTTCAGAATCATAATCATCAGAAGCTAAGTCTTGTATAAACTCAACACCATCAGTTACACCTGCAAAAAGGTTTCCGTCAGTAATTAATTTTAGTAATATAGTATAAGCAACTATTCCTTGGTCTGTAGCTTTCTTATTTTCTGCTTCACCTACATATTCACCTTGTTGCTCTCTATAAGCAATTTCTTGTAAGGCTTCAAAACTATTTACTAAAAGTTTTAATGGAGTTGAAAATGGGTCTAAGTTTCTCCAATTAGTAACTGCACCTGTTAAGGGATTTCTTATACTATAAGGTGGTAGATAACCTGCATCTTCACCATGTCTTGTAATTTTATAATCTGTTCCCTGTGCTCCTGTGATATTACCTGTCATATATAAAGCTACTGCAGAACCTGCAATGGCTTGTCCAAATAAGGCTTCACCTGCTGCTCTTGCGTGTCTATGTCTTGGCACACCTGCACCACCTTGTAAATCTCTCCTAAAACTAGGCATAATTAAGTTAAGACCTGGGGTCAACCTCATACCTTCTTCTAAGACTCTTACAGGTGTTCTAAAGAAAAGTTGTCCAAAGAATCTAATTATAGGATGCCTATTAACTGCACCTTCATACTGGTCTAGTAATTTTCCTACAGGGTTATCTTTATCAAACTTACGTTTAAATAAAGCATCTTGTACTGCATCCCTACCATTTTTATTAGTAGCTGACATTAAAATATCAGGGTCGTTCTCAAACTTTTCTAACTTACCTGCTACCCAATCATCTACAGATTTACCTCCTCTACCTAGAATACCTAAGTCTACTGCTTGGTCTGTTAATAAATCAGCAGCATTAGGAATAGGTTCGTAAGCCTGTTTAATAGATTTTTCAGTTTGCTTTTTTAAATCAGCATTTATCTTAGCTTTAGAATGTCCTTTTTTAAAACCATCTTCTATGACTTTTGCTGTGGCTTCTCCCACAACATACTGTCTATACATAATTTGCTCAAAAATAGCATCAGTAGTTAACAACAATCTTGGAAAAATTCTTATAAAACCACCACCTAATTTCTTTGGTATCATAGTTTGAGTTTCTAAAAATCTTGCTGTATCTCCTGTTAGGATTGACCTTTCATAGTTAAAAGAAAATATAGCTGCTTTCCTAGCTGCATTTGCTGCACCTGCAATAGCACTATATTCAGCAGTCATCTGCTTGTAGGCTTTCCATGTAAATCCATCAGTACCTAAATTATTAACTAACGGTTTATAGAAAGTTTTAGCGAAAGACGGTATTGTGTTAATAATTAAAGTTGAACTTGAGAATACATTACTAATAGCAACTTCATTAAATATTCTAAAAGCATAATTGATAGCCCCATAAGTTTTACCAAAGACACTTGTAGCAGCACCATATTTTTCTTCGGCTACAGTTATGTCATGTTCCCTACGTACTTTTCTAGCTTCCTTAAATTTATTATCTTCTATTAACTTTGTATATTGCTCTTTTAAATTCTTTACTTTAGCTGATTGTTTTACTTGATTATCTATAAAATCAGTTATTCTTAAAAATTCAGTTATAGTAGCATCTTCACTATTAGTTTTTAGGAAGTCTTCAATATCTAAATTTCTACCTTTACCTAAAGTATATTTTCCCTCGACTTGTGTTGACCTTAATGTTGCACCTGACTGTCCACTTATTGTGTTATAAACTTCTTGTATAGGCTTCTTTAAATCATTTAACTCACTCCACTTTGTAAACAATTTATTATAATCTTCCATACTTAAAGCATCATTCTTTAATGATTTAGCTATTCTGACCATTTTATTTAAGTAAGTTTCACTAACTGTTTGTGCAGCTACCATTAACAACTGTTCTTGTTCTCTAGTTAATTTTGCCTCGTCTATAAACCTAGAAAATTTAGCAGGTTCATTAGCCCCCATCTTAGTTAAGTAATCTGTAATATCTTGAGTTAAGGCTTTTAAGTCTGCTAAAGATTGTGTACCATCATCTCTTAATCCACCTTTACCTGTACCTGCAGGTAATACCTCGTCTATCTTAGTTAAAAGATTTTGGATTGATGTTCTTAGTTTTCCTGGGGTTTCATCAATAATTTTATTTAAGTCATCTCTAATAGATATAGGTTTACGGTCTACAGATTTTAAACTATCTACACTAAACTCTTTTACAGTAGTTGCTTTTGTCTTTTTGTTAATAAAAGAAACTTTAGCTTTACCGTCTACAATTTCTGTAACAGTACCAATATTACCTTTATCAGATGCTCTAACTTTTACTCCTACATCAACTGCTTTAAATATATCATCATCATTAATGTAATCTGACGGTTTACCTTTACCAAATAGTTTGTTACCTATTTCTCCAGATTTTTTTGAAAATACAGAACGTGATGCATTTATAGCTACACTACCACCGAAGGTTAAACCACCTCCAAAAGCAGCACCTTTAAGTGTACCTTCGCCTACATTACCCAAATCAAAATCAGTTTGTGTTCCTCCAGACCTTACAATTTCTCTACCTGTAGCATCTACAGTTCCATAGACAGCACCATTAACAACCCCATAAGGTAATGCTTTTAGTCCTGTTAGTAGTAATTGTTTAACACCTTCTTTTGTAGCAACTTTAGCTGTCTGTGCAGCAATAGCTGTAGAACCAAAAGTAAATAGAGCAGACCAATTTGTAGGGTCTAAAGCCATACCTGCTGCTAATCTATAAGTACCATTAAGTGACATTCCTAAATCATCATAGGCTTCCATAGCATAAAGAAAGGCTTCCTTTTGATATTGTTCAGCTTTAAGTAATCCTGCAGAATCCATAACCATAGCACCTAGATTGTAATTAAACCAACCCATAGCACTAATGCCATACTTTGCTAAATCTTCTTCTGAACCATCTGCTTCAAAATCCCAAGCCCTACCTTTATTCATCTCAAATATAACTTTAGATGCTGTAACAAATTTTTCATCTTTAATTAAATCTGCATCATATATTGAATTATCTGGGTCTTGGTCTACATATCTTTCACCAAATACTTTAGTCTTTAAAAAGTTATTTTGTTTAGTCTTTAGTTGTAAACCACTACCTGATTTTAAACCATCTTTATGATAACCCTCTAATGGGGAAACATATGCTTGAGTTTCAGATGGTTTTACTTCTTTATTAGTAGTAAGAGTTTCGTTAACCTTTGGTTTAACTTTTTTCTCTTGTAAGTCCTTTAACTTTTCTTCTTCTTTAATTTTAGCTAAAACTTGATTTCTGGCTTCTTTTCGAGATAAAGATTTATCTACCTCATAATCTACCCCATCTAATGTAAAGGTTCTTGTTTCTGCCATATTAAATCCTTTTAACTATCAATCTCATTTAAAATTTCTGCATCACTTTTAAATTTACCTGCTGCATCTGGTATAATAATGTTTATAGTTTTCTGTGATGCTTTTTGTAAAATAGTATACATATCATCCTTATCACCTATATTAGTAAATTTAGGTAGACGTTTATTTGTTTCAATATAATCTATTATAGACTCTGTGATAATTCTATTATAAACTCTTGTAGCATTTGCATAAGTAGCTTCAGCACCTACAAACTTTTGATTTAGTGCTCCTGTTAAAGTTCGTAAGTTTTTATCAATAGATGCTTTAATTGTTATATCAAAGTAATCTGTAACTTTTTTATTGTTAATAACATCTGCACCTTGTAACAAAGTATCTACTTGTTCAGCTAATTTAAATCTATCATCTTTTTTCATATTTAAACCATTTAAATGCTTAAATATTATTTTCTTTCGTTCCCCTGAACTTCTAGTAGACCATTCATTATCCTTAAAATACTCACCTAATTTTCCTTGTGTTGCATTTAATATTATATCTGATTGAGTTATTTGGTAAGTTTCTAAACTATCCACCTTACTTATTAAGGCATCATCTTTATCAGCTTCAACCCTTGCAAATTGTATTAATTCGTTTTGGATAGCAAGTGGTTGACTTCTAATAAATTTTGTAACTGCTTTGTTTTTATCAGAATCTGAAGCCTTATCATATTCAGTTACACCATAGTTAGTACCACCTTCTTCTGGTTTAAAAGTTCCTGAGTACATTTGACTAATTATATTAGAACCTGATATAACACCTTCGTTTCTTAAATAATTTTCCTTTTGTTTACTCTGATTAAATTGACGAGTTGCTTCTGCTTTTATTTTCTTGGTTGCTACTGCAACTATGTCTTTAGAATTTCTATCTTGAAAACGTATTGGAATATTATCTAATATTTTTAAACCAGTATTAGGATTAGTTTGAGATGTTGCAGTCTCTATTATTTGCTCAAAAATAGCTTTCTTACGTACATCATTTCTAATACTATCTATTTTATCACCCTGTTGAAACTTACTTTCAATAGATGCATAAGCACCCTCAAAATCAATTATTCCATCTTTAGGGTTAGATGCAAATTCATTCAATACTCTTGATGTATTCTTTTTATGGTCTTCTATAAATTTATCATTTTGATACTTTGCTCTCTTACTTTCCCACTCTCTTTTATGGGTATTTATATATTGATTAAAAGTTTTTACTGCACCTTCATAAGCAAAATCAAAAGTTTTTCTTGTACCATCTTCGTTAGTTAAGTATTCACCATTTGCATTTTTACCAACACTATATTTATCTAAAAGTTTAGACCTCTTATCTGCAATTAAATCAGTAAGTGCTTTTTTATTATTCCAAATGTCTTTACCATATGTACCATTATTTAAGTTTGCAATCCATTGTGACATATCATCATCAGTTTCATTAGAAGCAATAGCTTGTGTTAAAGCTAATTGATTTAACTCTGACATTTCAGGATGTAATGTTTGGGTTTTAATTAAACTTATAATACCTTTTTGACCACGATATTTTTCAGCTAGTGATGTAAGTTTACTTTTATCTTTTGCATCTTTTATATCTTTTGCTTTTTTAGCATCATACTGACTTCTTTTAGCCATAGACTGTGTGAACAAACCAAAAGATTTTGCTAGGGCACTAGCTGACGTTTCTGTATTAATAGCAGGTGCACCACTAAATGTGTCTACTGGTCTACTTGCAGGTGTACTTGTATTTCCATATCCTGCGACTTTACCTATTTGTTGTCTTTGTGCCATGTCAAATCCTATGTTAATAATTCCCATTTAGTATTATCAGTCGTGCCTTTAAAGTCTACTGTTTGACTTAATCCTGCTCCGACTTCTAATGCAGTACCTAAGAAATTTGGTTGTGCTACTGGCTTTAAAGAATTAAATCTTGATACCATAGTTGCGTATGACTTCTCTTTATCGTCAGTTAATGAAGCTAATTTATTCTTAGTTGAACCTAAGTTTCTTGATACTATAGTACCTTCTTGGTAATCAACCTCATTTAGAAGAGCCTCTACAGAAATACCTGATACTCCTGATTCACCTGCTGAAGCTATAGCTGTTGCTTTCTTTTCTCTAGCATCTGCAATAACATCTTGTTCAGCTTGAACAGAAGCAGTTTTTTCTTCTTCCATTCTCCTATCAAGCATTTTCATCTCTCTTTCGTGAGAGGCTTGAGCATCATTAGCATAGGCTTGGTTCTGTTTAGTTTGAGCATCTGCTGCATCTTGAGCAGCCATGTAACTCATCATCCCAGATGCGACTTGCATCATTACCATTGTTGTCGGTTCACACATTATTTTTCTCTCTTATAAATAGGTAAAAGTCTTCACCCCCTGCACCATAAGTGCGTGATGTTTTAATATCGAACCCACACCATTGCAGCCATCTCATGCCCTGTGCATTTTGGCAATGAACCATGTTGTAAAGAACGTCATATTTGTTTTCAATTTTAGTTATCCAATCTTTGCAATAACGTAGAAAAGGTCTTGAGTAATCTTCTAAGTCACGAGAAGCTAACATCCAAGGTACACCATATTCAGGAACTTCTACTGAGTCAGCTACACCGAACATAGCTATAACTTTAGATTCTTGTGTTTCAGCTTTAGTTTCTAATATTGTATAAACTTCAGAATTAGGTAATTCAAAAGATTGCATTAATGCTTTGAATGGTGTTGTACCCATTGCTGTTACTTCAATAACATCAGGTTGTCTTAAACGTGGTGCGAGAACTAAAGCATCCATAGGGTCAGCTTGTACAACACTAATTATAGTTGTATCATCTATCATGTATGTATTCATCTATATCCTCTGTGAATGTATGGTATAGAAACCTTCCCACTCAGCAGATTGAAAAGAACATGGTAAATAACTATCTGAAAGTATCTTTACTGTTACTCTGTCATTCTTAGATTGAATTGGAAATCTGAATGTTCCATCAGAAATATTCACGTCTTCAATAGTTGTTGATGGACTATTAATTACGTTACCACTAAATTCATATGTATTTGTACTTCTAGCTTCAGGAGTTACTTCTACTTTAAAAAACCCAGAGTCTTCATAATTAACTCTCATAGTTCTTAATTGTAATCTTCCTGATTGTACAGATTGTTTACCTTGGTTTTCTCTAACGTGTTGTTCTGAAAACTGGTACTCGAATGTATAAGGTATGCCTATAGTTACTGCAGCTGCAGAATAATCTCCTGTAGCAGCAACTGTAGATGTTGTAGGTCTGGTTACTGTTATATCAGTACCCTTCCTGCTTGACCATGCCCCAGACTTTATTGCTTTGACTGTTCCGTCATAGACGTATGGCAATGTCCAAGTTGTGATATTTGTTCCTGAATTGTAAGAACCTGAGACTGTAACTTTCCTGTCAACACGACTGCAGAAAGTAAGCCCAGAATCATTAGGATATTGAAGCTGTAATTTTTCAATGAATACTCCATCACTTCTACTTATTACTATAAATAAATCGTTCTCTAATATTGTTACATCAAGTACACTTGAGCCTGTGTGCATATGCCACTCAGACCAACTTGATACTAGCTTAGTTGTTCCTTGCCAATACCATTTGTATATGTATAACTTAGAACGGTCTTCACTTGATAGCCCTACTAATATATCTTCATTAGATGATGAGGCTAATTTAACCACGTTTTTAGGTAAGTACTTAGGGCAATGGCTCGTGATTTCAGCAGCATCCACAATGACTGTATCACTCTCCACGTAATACTCACGAACAGACGTAAAGTCTCCTCGCTTAGACGTAAAATATAAGTAGTTCCCTGAAGCAACAGGCGAAACTTTTGTATCATTTTCAAACTCCGTACTAGGTACTATTGATATTGTTTTAGGTGTTAATATTCCATTAGTCTCAATACTAAACTGTGTGTTGTCACTAAATAATGTTAGTGAATCATTAAAAGGAATTGCGTGTTTTAAGATAGATACTTTGGTGTGACTAACAGAAACATCTATAGGTGCATCATCTAAAACTGCAGTTACTGTTGTAGCAAAGAAATTAAAGAACTCTGCTGACTGACTGAAGATAATGTTTTCATCTGCTAATAAACCTAGTCTATTTTTATAGAAGAATATATTATTAATATTCCTACCTACAAAGGAAGGGTTAGGATTAGAATCTAAATCACCTGCATCTCTATCAGCATATGTTTGTCTATCAAATGTAAATGAACCTGAAGTTAAAACTAAACTGTGAGGCATAGTAGTATTATCTAATTCATATATAATCCCAGGCTTTACAGTTTCTTCATAAGTATTAGCACTTAATGCTTTTACAAAGTAATTATCAAAGTTATTATTTTGGTCACCAAGTATTTCATATACATTACCTGTAGAAGCATTTGTAGGTAAATCAGCAAATTCTTGTACACTACTACTTACTGAGCCAGATACTGTTGCAGTAGTCATGGCAACTGTTTTAGTTTTGTTAACTATAAAAGTAAAATCAGCTACTGTTACAAAAGCTAAATCTGTTTGTGGGTTAGCACAATGTAGGTAAGCTGTACCATTAGGTACGTTAACAGTTGCAGAATTACCTGCTAAATCAAAGGCTTGGATAGTGGCTGAACTACTGGTTGCAGTAATAGCAATAATGTATTGGTTAGCTTCATCACGATTTACAACGTGGATAGCTGCACCACTTACGGCTGAGTTTATAATTTTAGCAACGTGTTCTGTAGGTTGTCTTTTAATTAGTCCGTCTATTATAGATGAAAAACCATTTACTTGACTTTCCCCCTGTGTAGTCTGTCGCAACGTAGATGGTTGCTGACTAACCCCATTTAAGAGATTAGGTAGTCCTGTACTAACGAGAGGCATATCATCACCTTATTGCTCTACGTGGTGCTCCACGAATTATTATTTTAGAGACATCATAGTTATCAAGTAACATATTACTGTCTTCTGTCTGTGCTTCACATTGTTCAAAATAAACCATAGCTTCTGATTCATCTTTTTCTGTGAATCCACCTAAAGTATCTGAACCCATGAATCTACCTTGGAATCTTCTTGCAGATTTAACTGTAACGTATCTCTTAACGTGCTCTGGTAAATCATTAAAGTCTAATAGTAGAACCATATCTACATAATATGTTCCTTCAAATGTTGTAAAGGAAAATTTCTTACGGTCATATAATCTTGTACCTCTTTGTACAACATCAACATCACTAGTAGAACCAGAAGTGTCTATCTTCACACAGTTACTAGGTACATTTAATTGTCCATCTGTATCAGGAACAATAGGATATTCATGTTCAGTATTACAATGAAGTCCTTGAGATTGTAAAGCCCTAGAAGTTTCATCTAATATTGACTTAGCAATAGATACATCTACAAGTTGAGCATCATCTAAACTAGATACAGGAGACTCACCTATAGAAGCTAACATAATGTTAACTGCTTCAAGTTCTGTTGTTGGTGTAGTTGACATAATCAATCCTGTAAAAAAAAGCGAAAGCCAAATGAATGACTCTCGCTATGATTAAAATTAAGCAGTTTGAATTTGTACTGCAGCCTCTGGACGTAGTGCACCATGACCCATTGCATACTTTGCAACCATTAGTGTACCTTGTCTTCGGATGTCGTACTCTGATTCAACAGCTAAATCCATTAACTTAACTGTACCTACAGCAGAAGTATGAGCAATAATAGCAACTGTGTTAGATGCGTTAATTACTTGTGCTCCACCTGCACCACCTGCATCAACTCCAGTACCAGTAATGTTACCAGTTGGTAGATGTGGGGTCTTAATTAGGTTAATACCTGCTAACTGAGGGATTGTACCTTCAGCAATAGAACCTCTACCTGAGAAGTCTACATTAACAGCATTAGTAGCATTAGCTAATAGGTAATACTGTTCAGGTTTTAGATAACAGAATCTTCCTTCTGATGGTACATAACCGTCATCTAGTGCTTCAGCAGCATCAAAGATTGAAGTAATCAATGAAGCAGCATTTGTATTAGCATCAGCATCTGTAATAATTGTACCTGCTTCGTAACCTGAGTCACCTACGTTTGCAGTTCCTGCAGCAGCTTGAAGCATAGTTTGAAGAACGTGCTTATCCATTTGGAAAGCTAGTGCTCTACCCATCTCTGACGAATATACAGAACGAACATCATAATGGTTCTTAGCTTCTTGAATATTTGCAATGAAGTGGTTAGAGATTAGAAGGTCATTAATAGTAATAACTTTCTCTGCGTGATTTAGGGCTGTGCCTGTTATCTCATTTCCTGGGGTATGATATGCAGCAGAACTTCTACCCATAACTGGGAACTGTGCAGACTTACCTGATGCGATTGTACGTATCATGTGCTTGTCGGCTGTAACAGTAGTCTGCTCAAAAGAAGTTAATACTTCCCCAGAGAACTGTTTAAGAAACATAGCATCAGCAGTACCAGTATTATTAACTTTACCGATATCTGATATAGTTGCGTTTGACATATAAATGTCTCCTTATTGTAAAAAGTTGAAATAAAAGTGCGTTCCAACATTCCTACCGTACACATGAGTATCCTCGCAAGGGTCTAGTCTTTGGTTTGATGTTTTGAACTTATAGCTTCCTTGTTAGGAAGACTATGATAATTTGCTTCGTCCTAGCTTCTTCTCTACCGTTGCTCTAAAAGCAGGGTCTTTAGAATAAGCAGGATTTTTCATATCGGTTGTAACTTGTGCCCAACTTTGGTATGTGTCCACAGACTCTGAGGGTCTACCCCCAACCAAGTTTGGCTCTACTCCGACCATGTTTTTGTAACGTGCATTTAATGCTTCGACTGCTAGTTTAGCTTGAGCCATATCTCCTGAATTAACAGCAAGATTAAAAGCATCTTTCTCAGCTTGATTCATATTATCGGCTGCCCATTCTGTCATCTGTGT
>CERP01000948.1_pt1 | contig 11896 bp, 17 predicted proteins | sample 530801 | NCBI WGS metagenome assembly CERP01 (sample SAMEA2620991, study PRJEB7988) | marine metagenome | biome: marine biome (ENVO:00000447); feature: surface water layer (ENVO:00002042); material: "saline water (ENVO:00002010), including plankton (ENVO:xxxxxxxx)" | depth 5 m | reverse complement strand
CTAATAGACGTTTTCAAGCGGGCTTACAACAAGGCTTACTTGGTGAGCAGTATCGTGGTTTAGGTTTACTAGGTGGTATTGGTGGTCAACAGCAAGCGTTGCAACAGCAAGCGATAGCTGCTGGGCGGGGTGAGTTCCAGAGAGCATTAGATTATCCGCAACGACAACTTGGATTACTAGCAACTGGTGTGAGTGGAGTTACGCCAAGTCAAGCAACAACTCAAAGCTATAGCCCTGGTATATTTGATCGACTGTCCTCTGGATTAGAACTGTATGGACAAGCACAACCATTTTTAGGTAGTTTGTTTGGATCAACTCCTACTTATTCTGGATCATCTGATCCAGAGCGTTATATTTCAGATTTAGGATTTAGTTAAATGGCAATACAAGATTTATTAAGAACTTTAGGTCAAAGAGCAAGCACAGGCTTGGAAAAAATGGGTGCGACTACTGACCCAAGATTATCTCCAGCAGCACAACGATTAGCTGGCATACAAAATCTTAGCCAAGCGTTAAGACGTACTGGTGCTACTTTGTCTGGTGATCCACAAAGAATGGCGTTGCAAGCACAAGAAGATGAAAGGTTGAGACAGAGAAAATTAAGAGAATCTTTTTTAAGAGATTATCCAGAATTAGGAGAAAGTATTAGAGCTTTGCAAGCTGGTGTGCCAGCTAGTATGCTTTCTAGCGGTCAAAAAAATAAAGTTACAGCAGCAATAGAAAATTATGAATTTGCGCAAACATTACCAGAAGCAGATAGACAGGAATTTTTAGCTATAACTGGTGCGCTTAGATTTGATCCAGAAGTAATGCGACAACTTGAAGAAGAAAAAAGAAAAGGTAAAGCACCTGGCGGTATAGATTTAACACCAGGCGAAAAAAGAACCGATGAGGCATTTTCAAAAACCGCTAATGCTTGGCAATTTGGCGAAAAACAACAAGCAGAATCAAACATAACAAATTTAGATAATAAATTAGCTAGATTATCAACAGGACAAGAAAATGTTTCAGGTATGGATATCGGTATGACTCCCGAGTCATTGAGACCATTTGTCCATCCAGATGCTACAGGTTTTTTAGATGAAGTTAATGATATTGTTTTTCAATCTTTAAGAGCAACTTTAGGGGCGCAATTTACAGCAGAAGAAGGGAAAAGACTTGTTGCTGCAACATTTAATCAGGCTTTACCTGAAGAATTTAACACACCAAGATTACAAAGATTAAGCGCAAAAATTAAATCAATTTATCAATCAAAACAAGATGCTATAGATTATTTTAATGAAAAAGGAACGCTTCAAGGTTATCAGGGGGAAGCATCTGGTTTTGATGATATACTTGATGCAGTTTTATTCGATGAGTTTAAAAATCTAACAAAAGATGAAGTTTTGGATAGATACAAAAAAGCAAGTACAACAGAAGAAAGACAATCTATTTTAAGGTTTGCAGAAATGCTAAAACAGCAAGGACAATAAAATGTCTTTATTAGAAGATTTAAAAAAACTTGAGGAACTAGAAGAAGTTGTTGTTACTGCCCCCAAAAAAGAGCAACCAATACTTCAACAAGCAGTACAAAATTTACCATCTAGCACATACAAACTTGGGGCTGATTTGGTAAATACAATTATTCATCCTGTAACAACTGCTAAATCTTTACTTGAGCTTGGTAAGGGTGTTATTTCATTAGCAATACCTGGAGAACAGCCAAGTGAAGAAACCGCTAAAGCTGTTGCTAGGTATTTTGGAAATAGATATGGAAGTTTACCAAGTATAAAACAAACTTTTGCTCAAGACCCAGCGGGTTTTTTAGCTGATGTTTCTGTTATTTTAAGTGGTGGATCAACATTAGCAGCAAAAGTTCCAAGTTTAGCTAAAACCGCAGAAAAAGTATCTAAAGTTGCTACCGCTATTGATCCTGTTACTGGCTTAGTTAAAGCTGTACCTAAACTTGCTACTGGAGCTAGTATTTTAACAAGAGAAATATTAGGTACTACGACAGGCGTGGGTGGAGAAGCAATTACTCAAGCTGTTAAAGCTGGAAGATCAGGAGGTGAGGCTCAACAAAGATTTATACAAAACCTTAGAGGTGTATCAGACCCTCAAGATGTCGTAAATAGAGCATTTAGCGCATTAAAACAAATTGGATCAGAAAGAGCAGCTCAATATACAAAAGGTATAGAAGGCTTAAAATTAGCAGAATCTCCAATCAACTTTGACCCTATAAATAAAGCAATCAAAAATATTGTTGATAATTCTATTTATAGGCCAAAAGGATCAAAAACCGATGTTGCAAAATTTTCTACAGCTACCATGAAAAAAATAGAAGAATTACAAGATGTTGTTAATGATTTTTCTATTGATGGTGCTTTACACACTGCGGAAGGTGTGGATATTTTAAAAAGAAAAATTGACGATTTATATCCACTGCAAGCTCAAGCATCTCAGGAAGCTAGAGTAGTTGCTAAATTAAGGGATCAAGTAAAACAACAAATATTAGAACAAGTTCCAGAGTATGCAGATGTAATGAAGCCGTATGAAGAAGCTATAAAATTAGAAAAACAAATGATATCTGAATTATCTTTGAATAAAAAAGCAAACGCTGGAACAACTTTAAGAAAACTACAATCTGTTATGAGAAACAATGTGAATACAGCATACGGAAACAGATTTGAACTTATAAATAAATTAGACCCAGAATTATTACCTGATTTGTCTGGACAAGCATTATCAGAAGTAGCTCCAAGAGGACTGCAAAGGGCTGTAAGTGGCGGTGTAGCTGCTTATGGAGGTTTTATTGATCCTACTATGCTTCTTGGGCTTCCGTTTCAGTCACCAAGATTGATTGGAGAAGCAGCCTTAAAAACAGGTCAAGCACAACGAGTTCTGGGAAATGTGCCGATACCAGATTTTATATCTCAAGTACCAACCTATAGGGGCGCAAGATTGCTCGGAGCGATTACCGAACAAGATAAAGATTTAACATCAACAGAACAAAAAGAGCTAGAAAATCTAAGTAGGTTACTTAGCAGATAACCCTATATGAACAGAGCAACGGAAAGGCTCGGCAGATCAGGTGAATATTTCGCAGCTTCCGTTCTTTCCATGCAAAGTGATTCTGTTTTATTAATGCCACCTGGTGCGGAAGCAGACATACTATTTGATTACGAGCAAAAGTTTCTCAAGGTACAAGTTAAAACAAAATCACATCGACACAAATCAGAAAAAGATTTATGGAAGTTTGATATTAGGCGTGGCTCAAGTTCCAGAGAAAGATTCTTCCGAGAAGGCCATATAGATTTGTTTGCACTGTGTTGTACTGAGTATAATAAAGTTTTGTTTTATCCGTTTCACGAAGTCACTAATGCTGAAGGTAACTCCAAAACAGCGATTTATATTAAAGACAATATTATCCGCAGTAATGATAATGAAGCTAGTCTTGAAGCCGCGTTAAAATCAATTACAGAACACAATAATCAGTTACAATACGACTATGGACGATATAATAAATTTAATTAATCAGGTAGGTTTTCCAGTAGCAAGTGCATTAGGATTAGGATTTTTTATTTGGAAACTGATTAACCGCATTATTGATGGTATGGAACAAAAGATAGATGTGGTGGATGAGAAAGTAGATGCCAGTCTAAATGCGATGGAAGAACGCCTGAGTACCAAGCTAGACGCGCAATATGGCATAATAGTGGCATTGATAGATCGTGTGAGAGCCTTAGATAATCAGACCATACGTCAAGATGTTTTATTAAAAACATTACTTGGTATTCCTAACTTAATTGAAATAGATAAGGTGGCAAAGGCCGAACGTGAAGATCAGCGTAAAGATTAGTTTATTAATATTATTTGCAAGCAATTTATTGGCAGATGAAATATTATTCAAGTTTAAAAGCCCTAGCTTTTCAGGTGTTAATACTTCTTCACATTTCTTAACAATAGAGAATCAAGAGAACACCAGAAAGCAAACGGTTAAAGATGAAATAAAAGCCTACCAAGATGAACTAGCCAGAGATGCTGATAATACAACACTGGCAAGATTTATTAGGAACTTAGAAAGTCGTATTTACGCACAGCTAAGTAGACAAATGGTAGAACAATTATTTGGTGAGACACCACAGAAACAAGGTAAACTAGAGTTAGAAGGTAATACGATTGAATATATTGTGGAAGCAGAAACGATCACTCTCACTATCACAGATGAGGTGGGCGGGCAGACTAATATTTCTGTGCCTATCGGGGATTTTACTTTCTAGTTGCACTCCTCGATATACAGCATTACTAGAAGAAGGTGGTATTCCTTATATCGTAATAGAAAAAGCCTCTATTTTAGATTTGCAAAACCAAGAATTAAAGAACGTACCACCAGCAAAAAGAAAACCTGTGGTTGCTATTTATCCAAACAGTTTTTTGGATCAAACAGGCCAAAGAAAAAGTAATGGATCGTTTGCTTTATTTAGTACGGCAATCACGCAAGCACCTGAAGCATTTCTTATCAGAGCTTTAAAACATGCTGCAAATGGAGAGTTTTTTCAAGTTGCAGAACGAGTAGGTTTAGATAGTTTAACTAAAGAAAGGCAATTAATACGCTCTACCAGGCAAACTTTTGAAGAGGAGAGTGCGGTAAAACCTCTTTTGTTGGCGGGATTGCTATTGCAAGGCGCTGTGCTGTCCATAGATACCAACATTAGAAGCGGTGGAATGGGTGCGCGCTACTTAGGTATAGGAAGCTCTAAAGAATATCGGGAAGATTTGATTACTATTTCATTACGTTTGGTTTCTGTTTCTACAGGTGAAGTTTTAATTGAAGTCTTAGTAAATAAAAGTATTATCTCGGTAGGGCTGTCACAAGATTTATTTCGGTTTATATCTAATGGCACAAAGTTAGTTGAAATTGAAGGTGGTGCAGCAGAAAACGAAAGTACATCAATAGCATTACAGCAAGCAATAGAAGAGGGGGTGTTAGAAATAATTAAAATAGGTATTAGTAAGAGGTACTGGCAATATGAAAAAGTTAATTAGTTTGTTTTTATTATTATCGTGTAGCGCAATAGCTGACGATAACGAAATCTATGTTGATCAAGTAGGTGCGACAGCAAATATAGATTTAGAGCAGTTAGGTAGTGGTAACATTATTGGTGGCTTAAATAGTGTTTCTGGCACAATGACACCATTTGATCTCGATGGCACATCCATGAACTTAGATTTAAACCAGATAGGAAACAACAACAAGATGCTTGGTGACATCAATGCAGATACGTTTACTGGCATATTTGACTTTGATGGTGACAGCAACCAGTACACGATACAGGTTGATCCTACTAATACTTATAGTGCAGATTCATCTAATGTAAATGTAGACGTAGATGGCAGTAGCAATACTTTCACACTTGATCTAGCGACTAATGCGTTAGCAAGTGGCGCAGATGTAGATACGATAGTGCAAGGTTCAAGTAACACAATAAACATTGATTTGGATATAGACTCAGCAACTAACTATATGGATATAGATGGGGATTCAAATACAATAAATTATGATGGAGATGGTTATGCATCTGGGTATTTCAAGTTGGATCACACAGGTAGTTCTAGATCGTTTGACATTGAACAACAATCGACATTGGCTTCAGACTGGTTGGAAGTTGCTTCTTCTGGTTCTAACGGTACAGTTTGCATCAACCAAGACGATCAAGGCACAAGCGTTGGATGTTGATATTGGAAGCATTACAGAATTACATGGTAATACCAGAATAGTAAGAGACAAACCCTATACCAGTGAGATTGATTTCTCACTTAACTCTATGGATAGACTAGAGACTGCTGCGGGTAGAATGGGTGTTACTTTCCGTGATGACACTACTATTAGATTGACAGAGAATTCCAATGTTGTAATTGATTCTTTTGTGTTTGATCCTAATCCAAGCAAATCGACTATGGCCCTATCATTTGTTAAAGGTACTGGTCGTTTTATAAGCTCTAAAAGTAAACGTATACCTAAAGAAAATATTAAGATCAGAACAAACTCAGCCACCATTGGTATTCGTGGTACTGACTTTACTATTACCGTTGCAGAAACAGGAGAAGCACTGGTCATACTGTTACCTGATGAGTTTGGTGAAAGTTCAGGTGAGATTGCTGTGACCACAGCACTTGGTCAGGTAATACTAAATAAACCTTATGAGGCTACTACAGTTTATAATTTTGAAACTGCTCCAACACCCGCTGTTATATTAGATTTGACTTTGGATATGATTGACAATATGTTAATTGTTAATCCGCCTCAAACTAAAGAACTAGAAGCTAATGAAGCCAATGCAGTAGCAGATAATATTCTTGATGTTGACTTCTTAGAATTTGATGAGCTTGATACTGATGATCTGGCTGAAGATGATTTAGAGTATACCGAACTTGATATAGATTATCTTGCAGCTAATTTTCTGGAAGATTTGTTAGATGTAATTCAGGAAGTCGATGAATTAAGTAAAGCAAATCAAGCCTTATCATCTGATGGCATCAAAGGTACTGACATTGGTTATGACAGTGACACCCAGATAAATACTTTTGTTGATGATAGCCAGGTCAAATTTATTAGACAGGTCGAAAATAATTTACAAATGCAAGTATCAAAAGATGGTTCATACAACATAAGAATCGAGCAAGGCGGTAAAGTAAATGCAGTCTCTACTAACGGAGGCAGTAGTTCTACTATCAATATCAAACAAGGAAGTTAAAAAAAAAGGGCCTTTCGGCCCTTTCGTTTTACTCGGAGCAAACGCCCATTGACAATTCGTCAATGCAAGCACGTTTGCCACCAGCTTCTTCAAGTTGGTCATAATCCCAACCTAAACAGCCAGCTTGGTTGGCAGAAAAAACGTATGGCTCTTTCAGCCATACTGTAAATCCGCAACCATCAAAATCGACAGCCATCAATTTTGATCTGTGCTTACCGAGTGCTTTTTTGATTTCTTTTTCTGAAATCATATTACTCTCCCGCTTGTTAAAAGAAATGAATTAACTAAAACAATTAATTCCCAAAACCACAAATATTATTATACCATAATAATGAGGTACTCACACATCCCTTATATTTAAAGGGTTTTAGAAAATACATTTTTGAAAAAAAAATAAATTTTAAGGCTGAGTGCCTTATACTACGGTTGACCTAAAAAAGTTTGCGCAAAACTTTTCGTTTAGATTCAGTAACTTACAAACCTCATTTTATTGGCTTACCATCAGAATCGCACTTATGGATTAATTCTAATTCTAAGTCAATATAGTGTTTAGCTTTCAATAAATCTTCTACTTTGTCAGTTTTATTTCTGGTAACATACTTGACCACATTACCCAAACAGAACGAGAGATTGTTTGCAGTTATATATTGTATCGGTTGAATTGCTTGAGATTGATAATGTTGACCCGCCATCTGCACATCAGTAGCTAATTTTTTTTTCATTCTCTCTTCCATTTATGTGTTTAATGTGAGTATAATACAACAGTCGTGTATAAATGGGAAGGGAGCATGAGAGAAGAAAAAGATTATTCTAACTTTATGACCACAGTGGAATTAGCCGCTAGGTGGAAGAAGTCACCGAGAACTTTAGAGAATTGGCGAGTGCAAGGCATTGGCCCAAACTTTTATAAAATAGGTGCTGCGGTGCTATACAAAGTTAATGAAATAGAAGAACTTGAAAGCAGTTCATCCAACGCTAATAAAACCAAATGAACGCCAGAAACAAGGGTAGAAGAGGTGAGCGCGAAGCCATCGAAGTGATTAAGTCCTTGACTGATATTCAGTTAGAGGTCAACTATAGTCAGACGTATGGTGGCGGGCATGATTTGTTAGGTGGTGAACCGTATGCCATTGAGGTGAAAAGGCGCAAGTCTTTAACACAAGGTGACATCAAGCAGTGGTGGAAGCAAACGTGCGAGCAAGCAATCAAGGTAGATTTAATACCTTGTCTTTGGTATCGGGCTGATCGCGCTGACTGGCATGTGGTTATACCGCATGCTGATTGGCATTTTCCAGATCAAGATTTTAATTGCACTATTACTATATCGCCTGAACTTTGGGCTAAAATTACGAAGGATCAAATTCATGGCTCACAGTAGATTTTCACCATCAGCAGCAAAGCGTTGGATGGCTTGTCCTGGTTCAATACAACTAGCCGAGAGTATACCTTTTGTAATGGATACCACTATGCCAGCCGCAAAAGGAACATTAGTGCATCACATGGTGGAAATGCTATTGAAAGATAGATTAGAGAATGTATCGCTTAGTGATTACTGGCTAGGTAGAAAAGAAGAGATAGATGGTTTTGTAGTCGAAGTCACCGAAGATATGGTGGATTGTGCCGAGCAATATGTGCATTACGTCAAAACCAGAAAAGAAGATTTAAGCGGTAAATTATTAATAGAAGAAAGAACACGCATAGATGAAATCAGCCAAGAGTGTTGGGGTACAGTAGATGCTTTAATCTTGGGTAAAGAAGCTAATCGCATTGCCGTTATTGATTTAAAATCAGGTAAGTTTCCAGTAGACGTTGAGCATAATGAACAGTTGATGATTTATGCGCTTGGTGCATTGAGTCGGTATGGTAATGAGAATACCACAGTAGAGCTGACCATCGTGCAACCTACTTCATTTCACAGAGATGGTAAAATTAGAAGTTGGGATATCTCAGCAGAAAATTTAGTGGAATGGGGTTTCAATATTCTAAAGCCAGCAATAGATGCTTGCTTGGAAGAAGAGCCAGTATTTAATGCTGGGAGAGATCAGTGTCGTTTTTGCCGAGCAAAAGACATTTGTAATTCATACAATCAATAGAGGTAATAATAATGAGTGAAGAAGAAAAAGCTACGTTTAGCTTTGAAGATGGGGTTGAGCATAATGTGAGCGATCTCAATGAAGAAGGGAAGCTAGTTTATAACAAGCTAGTTATGGTTAATAACAATAAGAGAGAGTTTGAGGCTAATGCGCAGTTTGAGGTAGAGAAGCTCAGTATTTTATCAGCAGCTTATGCACATCAGCTTAAAGGTTTTATAACTAAAGAGGAGAGTAAAATTGAGTCTATCAGCAATAAGAAGTAAGACTAAATTAAAGCCACCGAAGTTGGTGCTGTATGGGGGTGCGGGTATTGGTAAAACATCATTCGCGGCAAGCATGAATAAACCCATATTTGTTCTTACTGAGGATGGAATGGGTAAAGTGCAGTGCGATCATTTTCCAGTAGCTAAAGATTATGATGAGTTTATTAGTAATCTAAATTCACTGTTAAATGAAGATCACGAGTTTTCTACAGTGTGTATTGATAGTCTTGATTGGGCCGAACCGCTTTTATGGGAAAAGGTTTGTACTATACATGGCAAAAAATCAATCGAAGAATTTGGTTATGGGCGTGGTTATGTAGAAGCCTTAAAGTTATGGCGCGAATATATTGATATCTTAAATCTACTACGAGATGAAAAAAAGATGACGATTATTCAAATTGCGCATAGTCAAATTAAACGTTTTGAGTCACCAGAGATTGAAGCCTATGATCGCTATGAATTGAAACTACATAGAAAAGCCAGTGATTTAATTCTTGAACACAGCGATTGTTGCTTCTTTGCCAACTATAAATTTGGCAGTGTCAAGGTTAAAGGCAAAGGTGGACAAACTACATCCAAAGCAATTCAGGGTGAAAGAATGTTATACACCGAAGCCAAGCCCGCTTTTCTAGCGAAAAACAGGTATGCACTACCAGCAGAAATGCCATTTGATTGGCAAGAAATTAGATCAGCAATTATCGGGAAATAAAGGAGAATAAAATGACCGATTTGAGTAAGTATGGGCATGATTTCGATGCCGAAATAGAAAGTGGCAGTAGGAAGATAGAGCCAGGCAGACACAACATGGCTTTTGTTTCCGATGAAATTATCACAGGGTCAAATGGGTGGGAAGCAGTAAAGCTCACTTTTGAAGTCGAAGGCACTACCATGAATATTGGGTATGCTTGCACTATGGCACATGATACCAGTGATAAAGCGGTGAGCATTGGTATAGAATGTCTGCGTAAAATTTCTAATGCAGCGGGGATAGTTGGTGCATTAACTGATCCTGAAAAGCAGTTGCTTGGCAAGAGCGTGAGTGCGGAGTTGGTAGTGGGTGAACGTGGTTATCTTCAAGTCAAGGATGACTTTGGCAACACGTTTCAACCTGTAGAAAAAGCCAAGCCAACGCAGAAAGAAAAAATAAAAGCACAAAATAACTTTACCAAGAAAGCCAGTAAGGATGAACCAGAACTAGAAGAACTGGATGACGATATCCCATTCTAGTTTGCCGTTCTTAAATGATAGGCCCTCGCTGTGTTCGTATTGCCTACAGCCAGTGAAGGGTCTGTTGTTCCACCACGGTTCGAGATGGTATGGTGCATGTAGTGCTGACCACTTAGAAAAAATAAAACTAGAATTACAAACGCACGATGCGTTTAAACAGGGAGTGAGAGAAATAACTTTGCAACATCCAATCATCAATCATACAGCCGTAGAGAAAGCTGTAACCGCAACTAAAGAAGTCTACTTAAAAGCAGCCAAGCGCAATAAATCGTATGTCTTACATGAGTGGCAAAAAGATGATCGGGTACGTTTGTTTCAGCAAGCAATTCAAGAGTATTTAAAGTATTGCACTGATCAAGCACAGCATGGACTTCTCGTAAAGGACGATGGTTGATTTAACTAAATATGTAAAAGATGGGATTGTCATTGATGAAAATTATATTTTCCGTGGCGCAAACAAATCCACAAACGATTTAATCCATGAGATGTCACGCGATGGCTTGGTAGTAAATTACCTTGACACTAGCGGTGAGCTTGTGCGGGTGAAAGTAACTAGCGGGGATAATCATCGACCCGATAAACATGGTGAAAAATCTGGGTGGTATACATTTTTTCAAACTGGCGAATATCAAAACGCAGTTTATGGTAATTGGCGTACTGGCTTACAAAAGCAATGGAGTAACATTGATCCCAATGAACTCAGCGTCACGCAACGCAATCAAATAAAAGCAGACATGAGCGCGGCAAAGAAGCAAGCCGAGGCAGAAAGAAAGATACGGCAGAATGAAGTCGCAGAGCTATGTCAAACGCGTTTTGGAACTTATCAAGAATTAACTGCACATCCTTATCTGGATGCCAAAGGTATTAAGAATGAGTATGGGTTTCGTGAGCATAAAGGCACATTAGTAGTACCTATTTATGCGATGGATGGTGAGTTACGTTCTTTGCAATATATAGATAAGAAGGGGCGGAAGCGTTTTGTATCGTCATCTGAGATCAAGGGGAACGTATTCCCGATAGGCTTCAATTTGGGTGCATTAGGTGAGCTTGAGAGTGTGCTAGTGTGCGAGGGGGTGGCAACTGGAGTCAGTTTACACATGGCAACTAAGCAAGCGGTGCTAGTGGTGTTCAGTGCGAGCTTTGGTTTAGAAGCCTTAACCAGATTAAGAAAAATAAGTAAGGCGAGATTGATTTTGGCATTTGACAATGATGCCAATGGGGTGGGGCAAAAGAAGGCCACTGAGTGCAGTAACAGTTTACACAATACCATTATTAGATTGCCATCAATGCAAGGTGATTTTAATGATTTACATCTTGAGCGTGGGATTGAAGCGGTCAAGCTAGAGATTGAAGGTGGTGGTATTGGGATCAAGCGATATGAGATACGATCATTAGTTGGTGAACCACCGCCAGTACAATTTTTGGTTGATCGTTTGATCCCTTTAGCTACCCCTGGTGTGCTTGCGGCGGTGGGTGGTATTGGTAAGTCGTTTCTAGCGTTACAGTTAGCTATGAACATTGCCAATGGTTCAGGTAAGTTTTTAGGTAAAAACATTTTACAATCTGGCAACTCAGTTAT
>CERP01014626.1_pt1 | contig 11899 bp, 4 predicted proteins | sample 530801 | NCBI WGS metagenome assembly CERP01 (sample SAMEA2620991, study PRJEB7988) | marine metagenome | biome: marine biome (ENVO:00000447); feature: surface water layer (ENVO:00002042); material: "saline water (ENVO:00002010), including plankton (ENVO:xxxxxxxx)" | depth 5 m | reverse complement strand
ATCCACTTTAGACCCAGAATTTTCTTCTGCTGTTTTACTTTGAGCTTCTTTACTGTCTAAATCAGCTTTCTTTTTAGCGGCTTCACTTTCTTTAAATAAAGCTTTTTTAGCATCACGTATTGCAAACGGTGTGTTTGAAAATATAAACTCCCCAAAAGTTATAGGCTCTTTATTACCTGCTTTTTTTCTTTCCGCGGCAGGATCATAATTAGTTAATCTTTCTTGAATACTTTTTATGGTCTTTATACCTGCTTCTTTACTTGAAGCTTTTGATTTTATATAATTACTTATAGCGCCGCCTTCTTCAGTAGCTTTAAAAACTTCATTAAATATCTTAGGGCTGAAGTATTCTTCCTGAGTGGTAATTGATGGTGGAACTAGTGAATTAATTTTATCTAACAAAGGAGCTTTACTAAAGCTAACTTTTTTATCAGTGTCTGTTGTTATATCAGAAGTAGGTAAATCTTTTATAACTTTACTTTCTTTAGCTTTCTTAATATCAGCTGTAGTTAAAGTACCGTCTTTTAATTTTTTTCCTAATCCAACAACAAAATTAAATATATCTTGCTCTCCTCTAAAATCAAATTTGTAATCGCTGCCGAATGTTTTTTGAATCATAACTCCAAAAAGACCAGAAATACCTTTTGCTTTTTGTACATTTGTTATTTGATCGTCGGCAACATATTCCATAAATCTAGATATTACTTCTGTAGGATCTATATTCCCTGCATCATCATCAATACCGTCTTTTATAAATTTATCGTAGGTTTTTCTATCTGTAGCTTTTAAAGTTGACAAAAGCTGATCACTTATACCTTTAAAGGCAGCATTGTTTTCAGGATTGCCTAACAGCATTTCAAAAGCTTTGTGGCCTACTTCATGAGTTTTAGTATACTTTCTTTGGTTTTTTACTTGGTTTTCAACAATAGCAACCATAGTACCACTAGCTGGATTCCAATAGCCATCATTCCCTTTTTTTAATGCTTGGATTGTTTCTTTTTTATCTTCAGCAGCTATAGTATCATCGTTATTAACCTCCTTAATAGCCTCGTCTACTGTATCAAAAGATTTAAACTTTTTAAACAGACTTGAGTTACTTCTACCTAATTTTTTATTTTCTACTCTAATCTTGTCTCCAAAATAAAGATCATAAGCTCTATCGTTTATATCTTCTTTACTTGCCTGCTTACCGTTTCTTTCACCAGACAGCATAGCGTCTGCAGTGTCTAAATATTCTTGCGACTTAGATCTATTTAACCCTTTAAAAGCGGCCCATTCTGTACCATTTTTAAGCATGGTTTCATCTTTAACAGCTTCGTTTCTTTGTTTAACTACGAAATCGTATTCTGATTTTATTTCAGCTATTAATTGAGCTCTTTCCTTGTTGCTTATATTAGAGTTTTCTTGAATTTCTATTGCTTTATTTTCTAACTCAGCCTGTCTATTTATAATTTTTACAACTTCGTTTTTTGATCCTTCCGTTAAGTTGTTGGCTACGATTACTTCCTGTTGTTTAATTTTATCAGCGAGCCGAATACTTTTTTCTTCAATAGATCGCTTTAACAGATCTTGCTTTCCTTTAAAAAAGTTGATACCAGTAGTAGGTGTATTGAGCAAAGACATATTTAATTCCTGCTGTAGCCCATCTAACTCTTTTTGCATAGTTCTAATTTCACCTCTAGTTTCGTAGGTAGAAAATTGAGAATTGTACATTCCTTTAAGAAATGGTATTGCCGCAAAAGCAAAACCAAAAGCTAGGCCTGAAGTACCTGCGTGATCCATACCTTGCATAAAAGGATTACCATCCATTAAATTTTGCGATCCAACAGTAGCTACTTCACCTGCTGCTTCTAAAATAGGCTCATATATAAGGCCTGTATATTGTTTTTTTGCGTATTCCTTCATGGAATTATTAACAACAGATTCTTTACCGCCATTCATCCAGTTGAGCTTAGCTCTTCTTAAAATAGGCACTGTAGTTAATTGAGCAAAAACACCTTCAGCTATACCGTAGCCTAAACTTGTTCCCCATAATTTAAGAGGAGAATATTCCGCAGTACCTGTAGCTATCTCATTTTGCATGTCCATCATCTTACCTCCAGCGCTAGATGCTCCAACTACATAAGCAGCAGACCCTCCAGAAGCAGCCATAGCTAAAAATATAGGTAATTGATTTGCTACTTCTTGTGCTATAAATTTACCTGTATTTCCAGGAGTAGAAAAAGCTTCATCAAAAGAAACATCTCTTTGATAAGAATCTCTAATTTCTCTTGTATATTCAACATAGTCTGATCCTAGCTTAGCTACTTTTTCGCTCTGTCCCAATGATAATATATTCAACCCAAGCATTCCTGTATTTACAACAATATCTTGAAAACCTAATCCAGCGCTTACAGCGTATTTTTCTACTAATTCATAATTTTTAGCAGTAGCCTCCATAGCAATATCAATATCTGATATCTTGCCTATGCTTCCGGTCATTTTGATATTTTTATCCTTATAAACGCTTATATTAGAGTTTTTAACATTTTCTAAAGATGTCATTATATCTACAAACCGTTTAGGCAGCATAACTTCTTCATCTAAACCAAGAAGCATATTTAATTTAGGGCTATTTATTTTTTCTTTGGGATCTTCGGATATTTTTATAGCAAACTCTTCTACTATAGGCTGTAATTTGTTTTTTTGTTGAATAATAAAATCATCAACACTTTGATTTTTACCAGGAGTAGCGCTAAAAGCGTCTATAACAGTTTGCTGTTTTTTAGCTGCTTCACTAATTGTTTCTGCGGCTATTTGAGCCCCTTCATTATTTTTATTGTAAGCTTTAGCTTTTTCTTGTTTAACAAAGGTTTCGCTGGCGTATAAAAATGCTTGAGCCTCTTCTGTGTTAGAAGATGCATTTATAAATTTAGCTCTGGTTTCACGTATTGCTTCGTTTATTTCAGTCTGCTTTAGGTTCTGCCTTACGTTTATTTTTGCTTTAGCCTCTAGGTTTTCTTTAACCCCTTTTCTTTTTAGCCTATTTACTTCTTGAGCTATTTCTTTTTGATAAGGATAAATAGTTTCTGTAACAGTAGTGCTAGTGTTATAGCCTCCTACGTTTGTTTTTTTATCATAGGGTTTAAAAAGATCTGGGTTAATTATGTACGCTTGATCAGCTTTAACCCTCTCTTTTTCGAGCATGGGGTTTAATTCGCTACTTTCCCATTGCTTGTATTTAGCAATCATTTTATTTTTAGACCTAGTCCATTTAGGTAGATCTAGGTATGATTTATTTTCATCTAAAAATTCTTGAATTTTACCAGAATTCTTAAAAGAGCCGTCAGATTCAAGCTCTAAAATTTCTGAATATATATACTCTCCTGTTTCAGGATTTTTGATTCTAGCTCTTAAAGCCTCACTTCCAAGTACTGCATTTACATCGCCCTCTTGCACTATATCAGTTTCTTCAAAATCAATTCCAGAACCTGCAAAAAGCTTATTAAATGTTTTTTTACTAACCTCTTCTTCTTGCTTAAACAACCCAGTGTTATCTAAATCGCTTAAAGATTTGCTATCAAAACTTCCTGTGTCTTGATTATAACTTATACCTTTAAATGAGCTCTTTAAACTTTCAAAAACTTTTTCGTTTGAAGTAGCTTTAATAGCTATTTCTTCAGTACTTGAATTTTGCGGTGTTGTATTAAAAGCCGCGGCATATTCATCAAAAGTATCTGGATACCCCGGTTGACCTGCTTTAGTTTCTAAATAAGTATCTTCATAAACCACAGCTCCTGGCTTGTCTCCTTTACTTTTAAACTGTATAAATCTAGGCGCAGGATCTTGTAAATCCAAAGAAGTATCTACCGACTGTGATTCCGTAGCGCTTGCTTGTGATGCTGTCATTGGCTGCACTACACCCGCATCCGCTGCAGTGCCTTGTTGAAAATTTGGATCAAGTAAGTCACCGTCTTTAATTTTAGGCTCAGTATCGTTTGTAACGTCGTTTGACTGCAGTGAATATCCCGCAGCTTTAGCATAAACTTCAACGCTTACTTTAGCTTCTTGAGCTAGCTCTTGCATTTCTTCAACACTTACTTTATCACCTTGTTGGTTTGTATACATGCTTTATTTGTTTTGTATTGTTATTTAATTTAATTATCCTTAACTGACACCATTTGAGATCTCATTCCGAGCCAATTTTTACCTATCTTTTTGCCACCTTCATCGAATAAAAACACATTTACTGTTTGAGCTTTTCCTATATCCATGTTTTTGCTGTCTCTTGGAGGGGGTAATTCATAATATCTATCATCCCCTTCTCCTTTAAGTACCCACGTATCCTTTGCTGATACTTTAATTTTAGAAGCTAATCCATCTATAGCTTTTTGGAAAGAAGTTTTTTCAATAACATCACTCGGTTTAGGATCTTTCACTTGAGAAACGATTTTTTCGTTTTTTCCTAACCCCATTTCATCTGCTAACATTTCAGCATATAATGCTTTAATTTTTTCAAGCTGAGGATCTATTATATCTCCTTGCTCGTTTATATCCCATTGAGATTTATCTGGGTCTATTATTTTTTTAAAGTCCTCTTTAACGTATTTTCGCATTTTATTGTTATACAACCTTATGGCCGCGTTTGCACCTAAACCTTCTATGTATCCATCTGACTTAGACCTAATGTCAGCTAATAATGCTTCTTTGTTTTCAAATTGTGATTTAATGGTAATCTTTGTGTCGGCATTGTATTTTGATTTAATTTCTTGATCCTTAAAGTAATCTTCATTTTTTAATTCAATAGCTTCTCTAATGCTCATCATGTTTTTTGTTGGATTAGGAACTACATAGTCAGCCATGTTTCCTCCGTTAGCATTAGTCCCTACTACTGCTCCTCCTTCATCGTAAGATACAACTTTAGTTATTAAACCTCCTACTTTTGGGTCCCAAGCAAACTCTCCTTTAGAACTACCGACAACAGAGCCCATTTTTCCCTGAATAGCTAATCTTTTTAATACTTTAGTATTAGTAAAAAGACCAAAGCCCCCATATTGTCCAGGCCCCGCTTTAAAAGCTTCGTTTAATTCTTCAAAATCAGCTTGGTCTTCTACAGCTTGTTGCTTTATTTGTGTTCCCATATTAGCTAACGCTGACATTTCCATTTGCTCATCGGTTGTAAATTCAGTAGGGTTTCGTAGAGATTTAAGGTACAAATCACCGTATCTAGTTATCCCTTTCTTAATTGAGCTAGCCCAGTCAGTTCCGCTGTTTGAAACGTTTGCAGCATTTGCGCTATTCGCTACCCTAGATTGAGCTTGAACAGTTTTTGTTTTAAACTCAATATTTTCTTTCTGCCTTTTTTCAAGAGCCGCCTGTCTTGTTTTTATAACATTAACAGCTGATTCAGTAACAGTCTTCATCATATTTCTAATGTGCTGACCTGACTGCGTGTCTACAACTTGTTTTGGATTTCTATAACTCATATCTTATTAATCATTTTTAAATGCGCCTGAAGTAATACCTGCGCTAGCGAGAGAGCTTATACCCCCTATCATACCCGTTAAAGCACCTGTCCTATCTGCGCTAGCTTGAGCCTGTCTTGCTTCTGCACCTGCTAGTTGTGTTGAGAGTCTATCTAATTTAGCATCTTCCCTATTTTCTTGGGTTTGAAATTGAAACTGTCTACCTTGCATCTCCATTCCTTGCACCCTGCCGCCTTCAGCAATTTGCAAGCCCTGCACTCTTGCTCCTTCTTGCATTCGCATTTGATTTAACTGTTGTTCCCCCTGAGCTCTAAGTTTTTCGTTTTGGGCTTCTTGCTGCTCTATATTTGCCGTTACTCCTTTTTTACTTTGTAAAGCCGCTTGAGCTAAAGCAGTTGCTCCTCCAGCTCCAGAGCCAGTGGCCCTCAACGTGTCTAAAGTGTTTGCTAAAGATATATCAGCTTGCTCTATTTGCATTTCGGCAGCCTTAGTGGCTACGCTTAAATTAGCCATAGGGTTTGATAATTGGCTGCTTAAATCTTGAGCTAAGCCACTTAGATTTGTAACTCCGTCTGCAGGGTTTATAATTGCTTGCCTATTATTTTCTAAATAATTCAACTTCCTAGTAAGTCGCGCTTTTTCTCTTTTAGCAGCTCTTTCTGCTTTTCTAGCTTTTCCCGCTCCAAAAATGCCTCCTACCACATTGAGCACGGCTCCGCCAATAGCAACCCCTGCTGATATTGGCTCAAAAGCCATTTGAACATCGCTTTGTCCAAATAAAAATATTTCTAAAAATTCTATCATGTTGTTCGTTTTATCTTCCGTAATTTGCACCTACCGCAAATAATTCTTTTAACCCACCTGGATCAGTCGTGGAGTCAGTTGTCATGTACACACTTAGGTAATGGCCTTTTAATCCTGAAATAGCTGGCCCTATTAATACCTGTCCAGGCAATACATCACCTGTATTTTGTGCTGCATTATTTTTAATAGTTGCAACATATTCGTTTTGTTTTCTGTCAAAACCAGCTCTATATTGAATATTGTTTTCAACATAAGCGCCTTCGTTATAACTATATATTCTAGACGATTCATCAACTACTGTTGTCCATTGGTTATTAACATCTAGCACAGGTTGTATCTCGTCAGACTTTATATAGCTTATTTCCCAACCGTTACTACCTTCGTAGTTTATAGTTTTAAATGTTTTAATTCTAGTAGGGTCTGGATTTATAATAAATTCAATAACACTAGGATTAGTAGATCCTCCATAAAAAGAAGCTCTAGGAGTAGAACTATCGTAATGTTTATACACATTAGATCCACTTGTCGTAAAAAAGTTTCCGTTAGAACTAAATCCCCAATCTGGCTTATAAGAGTAAAAACTACTCCATCCATTAGTTGCTTCATCAAAACTTAATGTTTGATAGGCACTATTATTTGTATTGTAATTTTGTAATGATAATGTATAATTCTTACTGTAAACATCGTAAGCACCTAGTATTTTACCATCGTCTGCAACATTTAGTAAATTTTTTCTGAAAAAACTACGCATTCCATAGTTTGATATTTCAGTGATACCATCTCTTGATAATCTTAAAACTGCATTTCTGTTTTTATCTACAAAGTATTTTTGGTAGCCATAAACAGCAAAAGACTCGGGGTTTTTAGAAATACCAAACTCTCCAGCATAAGGAACTATTTGTCCTATAACTAAATTTGTCGATGTTGTAATCGGATTACCTTCAGCAGAATATATAGCGTCTTTATCTATTAAAGCTCTATTTACTTTTCTTTCTTGGAATATAATTAAGTTAGTATCTTCCGCATAAAGCTTTTGTATACTTCCGTTGATAGGATCAACACTTCTAGTTATTTCTTCGGCAACGCTAAATTGGTTTGTTTGGTTAATACCTGTTCTAGAATTTAAAGGACCAGAATATATTAGTGAATTTGAAAGTCTTTGTTGACTATCGTTGTCTTCTACAATATATGCTTTAACGCCTAAATCTGTAGACGTATTATTATATCCACCTCTTATTCTTGATTCTTCTATATACCAATCCTCTTGAATAGTAGTGTTAGCTGGCGCTGTCCAAGCGGTAGCCCCTGTTTTTTGATAACCAACAGGAGCGTCAGCTATTCTCTTCACGTAAAATGAGTTAAAATATCCTACTTCTAATGTTACTGGCATATTTTATTTATTACTTGTTTTTTGTTAGTATTACGGCGGCGTAGGACAATTGGTATTTCCGTATGTATCGTCACCAAAAGTTACGTTAAAGAAACTATTACCACTGCTGCAACCTGATCCTGATATCCTTTGTGTTATCAATCTATATTCCCCCTCTAAATTAAACGTAAATGAATCAGTATCTGTTATGTTATTATCACTAGACAAATTTTCTGATAATGCAACTGTACCTCCTGTTGATTTAGTTGCTTGAGTCCAAGAACTATTAGCATCAGATCTGTATTGTATTGTATATATAATTTCAGAAGTAGCCGTAGTAGATGTGTTTCTAAAGGAAGTGTTAATATACATAACCCCCTGGGTTAATGCACCAGTTGAAACAGGCTGTACATCTGAAGGAGCTTGATCACTTACGTTGTAATAGATAGTACCAGATTGGTTATATCCTGTAGGATAAGACCCTGTTGCTCCTGCAATATTACTTGCTAAAAATTGATACTCTATAGATTCTGCACAATTAACCGTGTCAGGTGTTCTTTGATTTCCTCTACATATAGCTACTGGTACGTTAGGTATGCCGGTAGTAAACTGTATAGCACATTGAGTCGAAAGAGAATCAGACCCAACCCCGTTCAGGTCAGAAACCTTTACCGTTACATTATAAGTAACTTCGTTTGTTAATGAATAACCGCCACCTATTTGTAATCTACCAGGTACAGTATTTGAAAACTCAAAAAACCCAGCGTCTAAATCAGTAGTAACTCCATTAACTGTTTTAGTTCCGTTGCTTACTTTACTCCATAATAAATTTAAAGTATTAATCGCAGGTGTTCCCGAGGTGTCAGCACTCCCGTTATCATCTACAGTAAAGTTTTTTATTATAGTAGACGTGTTATTTAAACCAGTAGGGTTTGAGCAGTTTATATTTCTAGGAGCTATATTAGTTAAAGATATGTTGTTTAAAATTATATCATCAGTATAAGTACCTGATCCATCATTGTATGTTACATTTACGGTAATAGTATAAACATCGTTAACAGAGCTGTTTGAGTTGTATGCAAACCGAGCGTTAGCGTTTGATTTTACTTGAAATCTATTAGTGCTAGAGTTTAAAGATACGGAAAAAGTATCATCGGGTACTGTTTGATTGGGAGCTGTTATGTTTAAACTATTTATAGTAATACTGCCCCCTGCAGCAACACTTCCGCTGCCTGTTATAAAATCAAAATTATTTCCAATTGTCTGTTCGCTATTGATACTTTCAGGAAAAGTAGCTGCGGTAAAATTAGCGCTAACTAAGCCTCCGTATTGAGAATCTATAAGTGAATTTAATGTTATTAAATTACCCGATAACGAAGTTTCCCAAAATATATCTAACACAGAATAAACTGGCTTTGTCTCCGCGATTGATAAAAACGGGATCATAGAAAGCTGGTTATTGTTTGAACTGTCATAAACAGATGTAGTAAAGACTCTAGCTCCTATTGAATTATTTCCATTTTCAGTAGATGATATCTTTACAACCAATGGGTTTGATTCTCCGTCGTATATAGATGGGTCTGGCCCTGTTGTTCCCCAGGGTATTGCACCTGTAGGTTCCGGAACTTCGTTAACTGTATCTATTCCTTGAGCTGGATCATTATTGTTGTATGTATATGTGCTAAGTATCTTAGATTCACCATACTCCCCTGCTGCTATAGCTGGTTTAAATGGAATAGCTTGTATTTCCATATCTCTTACGGTTGCAATACTTAATACATTCTGTGATATATTGTTTGGGTAGTATTGAGCATTCCAAGGAATATCTTTTCTGTAAGAAGCTTGTGGCTTATTATTTATAATAGGATTATTAACTCTTATAGTTATTATTTCGTCACTATTATACTCGTTATCGCTAGGTCCAACCTCTTTTAGATTTCTAGGTATTTTATTAATATTGTCACTAATTAAAGTTGTAAAAAACAATTTATTAGTATCAACCTGTTGAGTCACGGGATAACCATTAATAAACCCAGGTAGGTAAACATTGTAGTACTCCTGCTCTTGTTGTTTTACAACAATCTTGTAAGAATACCATCCTAATGGGTTTGAAGCTGAATACACGCCAGGATTGCCATCTTGACTTGACCCTGATTCACCTATAGTTTCATTTAATTGTACACTTAAAACATCTCCTAGCCATTGAATAACAGGATCCGTTGTTTGTCTGTCTAAAGTATTATATGGATGAAAAACTGTTGAGCCAGGTATAGACGATACATCATCATAAGAAGAAAGTATAACGTCAGATTGTCTACCATATCTATCTGACAAAACAAAACCAACTTGATATGTTCTGTTTTGCTTTAAAGTATGTTTAGGGAACTGGGTGTAGTTATCATATCTTGTATCCTTGTTTTGGGTTGTTGCACTAAAAGCTATTTTATTTGGACTGGAATGTTTGTCTAGGTAATTACCATACACTATTCTATTGCCTATAACTTCTTGACCTAAAGCTTTAACAGGCACCTTGTCTGATACTCTAGTTGTTTGGTTTTGAGGTAAAGTTTTATACGGTTTATTTGATGTGTAATTGTATTCTACATAATATTGAGAAATGTCTCCATGTATAAAATCATCATAAGCAATACTAGGTAAAACTGTCGTAGACGGAGTAATGTTTAGAGTATCTAAAACCTTAACAGCTAAAGCATCAGATTCTTTATATAGAATATCTATTTCACTTAAGTGAAGATTGTTAATTAATTGAGTGTAATTAGCATTACCATCTGGAGTTGGTATTTTTAATAGTATATTGTCAATGTTGTTTTCAAACCAAGATATTATCGTTGATTTGTAAGCGTTATCCATATCATCTGTGACAGAATCTAATCCACTTCCAAATTCACTGTAATTACGAGGGATAAACATAGGTTGACTAAATGGAGCCATTAATGAGTACTCGTTATCTTCAAACTTAAATCTATAACTAAATCTAACAAATTTATCATCTAGCCATTCTGAGTCACCTTTCCAATTTATATCGTAATCTGGATTATCGCTTATGCTAATAAATGGAGTTGTATTTGGTGGAAAAGTAGTATCTTTATCTAAAGTTACTGTTATAGACTGAAAAGCACCTGTATTATCAACAACTGAAACACTCGCAACCCTAGTGCCCGCTGGTATTCCTGAAACAGTAGAAGTAACTAAATCTCCTATTTTTGGTATACCATTATTACCGTTATACAAAAATTCGGTGTCTGCGGTTGAGGCTCCTTTTATTTGATAAGTCTTATTAGGGAATGTTCCTGTTATGGTAGCATTTCCTGATGAACGGTTGGACATGTACTTACTGCTTTTGTTAGTCATCGAACTTCTGCTAAAATCCAATTTAGTTCCGTTCGATATAGTAACACTGCTTGACAGAGTTAGCGTATTAGTAGCTGGCTTACCTATGACAACAACTAAACCTGTTATTTGCTGCGTGGCTAATTTATCTTTTTCAGTAACTATGTCACCAACTTTTACACCTGAAGAATCTGCGACTACTATTGTAGAAGAATTACTTACTGCAACTGTTAAGCTGGTTTGAAATCTATCCATTACTAATATAGGCTTATATGGAGCGTACTTAGCTACCGATATTTGATCCTCATTAGTGTAATGCCCTAAAGGTTTAGTAACATTTATTTTTCTAGGTTGGTTATAATTGTCTGTCCAAAATAAAAAATCTTCAATTAAATTTATACCGGTAATAATATAATCTTTATTAAAATTTAAAAAAGACCCTTGAACTAAAATCGTAGGCGCCTGCAGCCCAGTGCTTAAATTTACACTAAATATATAATGATCAGTATTGTTTGTTGCAATAAAATAACCTATATTGTTGCTTTCATCTACTGTATACCCTATTATTTCAATGTTTGGATCATTGCTACCTGTAGATAAAGATAAATCAGATATTTTTACATTTCCTAAAATGTTTTCAAATTCACCTACAGTGGACCCCTCGGATCTACTTATAGCTAAGTTTTGGGCTTTTCTATATTCACCATTAGGCATTATACGAGGATCAAGATCTTGATTCATCTTGCCTTTAAGAAATGTATTTTTAATTTCAGCCATTTAATTCTAGTGTTTTATCCATTTAGACTTACCTCGCATTACTTGAACTATTTCATCAAGTTTTATGTTTGATAATCTTATTTTAGCGTTTCTTAATTTAGCGCTTCTATCTTGTTTTAATCTTCTAACTATA
>CERP01030781.1_pt1 | contig 11903 bp, 1 predicted proteins | sample 530801 | NCBI WGS metagenome assembly CERP01 (sample SAMEA2620991, study PRJEB7988) | marine metagenome | biome: marine biome (ENVO:00000447); feature: surface water layer (ENVO:00002042); material: "saline water (ENVO:00002010), including plankton (ENVO:xxxxxxxx)" | depth 5 m | reverse complement strand
TACTATAATCTCTCTCATAATTTTCCCAACATGGCCCTTTCTTAAGGATTGGAGTATCTTTTGCGTTGTGTTTCATTGTATATCCCATAACTTATTTTTTTGATAGTTCTATTATTTTATTTACTCTGTCTTTTTCGTATTTTAACCTTTTAATAGCGTCCGTAGTTAATCCTAATTTTCTTAAACTATCTATTTGAACTGATTTATTTAATTTAAATAATGAATCACTCTGCTCTTTTAATTTAGCAGCTTTAAAACTTGCTTGAGTTTGTAATGGTTGAGGTTTGTATTGTCTAGTTGTTTTCTTTTTTTGCTCGGCTCTGTATTGTTTTCTTCCTTCTTTTTCTTTAGCAAATCTGTCTGCTTGTTGTACGTTATTTTCTAATTGCCATTTTGGCCAACCTAAAAGCATAGCAACTCTTTGCCAAGACTCATTAGTTTCATCCATAACTCCTTGAACATTTTCTATTTTTTGAAATACTCTGTCTAATGGAACGTTAGTAACAGCAGCAATAACTTTCGCAGTTGCCCTATAAGAAGGATTATTTATATTAAAAGGTTCTTTTGCTTCAGGTCTCCAAGAATTCATTTCAAAATCTTTCATTCCACCCTTATATTTTTTAGCTTTAATAGATATAGGAGGACTAACTTCTAGTAATTTCCAAGCGTTTTCATCATATTTTGGGCCTGGATAAGTTCCTTCTTTTTGTGATCTTCTATATAAATCTAATAAAGTATTTTTAGCTGTAGCCAATATAACACCTTGAACTCCTAAACCTCTCATTATATTATCTAACATACTGTTTGCAACATCTATATCTTTCTTAGAATCTTTACTATTATAGTAATCCATAGCTTGCTTAGCTTCTTTATCACTATATCCTTTGTTTTTAAAATATTCAAGTGAAACATCCTCTTCATCTTCACCAAATCCTGTTGCAAATAAAGCAGATTGTAAAGCAGTAAACATAAGGTTTTGAACAAAACCATAATACATTATCTTACTTATATTAGACTTAGCATCGCCTCTACCATTTACTAAATCTCTACCTGCTTTGTCCATTATTCTAGCATACTGAGACGGTGTATTAGCAAATGATAATACTATTCTACCTAATGTGCTAGCTTGTTGTTGAGATATTTTATCTGCTCTAGCTGATTGCTGAGATTCTTCTGCAGTATCTCTAAAATCTAAAAATGCTTTTTTCTCTGCTTCAGCTCTACTTAATCCTTGTTTTATATAAGTATTTACTCTATTTCTGTAAAATGTAGCTCCACCAGTTGCTATAGCAAAGCTATCTGCAAACTGAGTTAAAGCAAAACCTTTTGTTAACAAGTAACTAATAACACTTTTAACACTGTTTCCAGTTGTTTTAGCAGCTTCAGCAATTTCAGATTCACTTACATTTATTTTTAAACCATTACGTCTGTCTACTAAAAAATCAGAATTCATTAAAGACATAAAATCTTTCCAATACTGTTTTTGATTAGCAAAAGCTTTACCAGCTTTTAAAGGATTATTGTCTGTCCAGTTAACAAAGTTAGCAGCAGATATTGTTTGTAGTACAGCTGATCTAGCATTTAAAAACATTACAGCTCCAACAGAGTTGTTAATGTAATCTTGAAATCTTGCCTCTAACCTACTTGTTCCTTCTTTTCTATTCTGACCAGTTTTCATTCTTCTTATAGAATCTTTTAAAGCTTCTACATATTTAGGTCCAAAAGCAGCTTCTAATTTATTAAAAGTTTTTTCATCAAAAGCTAAATCTATATTTTGACTCCATTGCTCAAGTAATCTAGGTCTAGTATCTTTTCTTAAACCTTGCATAAAATCCGTAGTTATAGTTCCTGCTAACCAATCTCCACCAGGATAATGATAACCATCTCCTTTACTTAATTCTATTAGTTGATCAACAAATAAACTTATTTCAGGACTATCGTTTACAAATTCTTGTATCTGTTGTAAGTCTCTTTTGGATAAACCATCTACATTTATACCTTGTCTATCCCACGCTGCTATTCTAGTTATATCCTCATATGTAAATCCACCAAATGCTTTTTTCTTTAGATTAGTAGGTATACCTGTTATACTTTTCTTGAGTTCTCTAAAATCATTCATTAATTGATTTTGAGATACTGATAAGTCATTCATAGCTCTACTAAAAGGTTTAACTAAATTATCTTGCATCCACTGCCATTGAGCATCTCCTTTTTCACCTTTAGCTAAAAGCTTATATAATAAACCTCCAAAATCTTGAGCTGAAGAAGGTATTAAACTAAACGATCTCTTAGTACGACCTTTAGCTTTAGCTCTCATTGAAGAGTATTCTTTATATGACTCTATACCTGTCTTATCATATATAATATCATTCATTGTATCTCCAACAGATTTACTAAACTTTATTTTAGCTTGTTGTGTTTTAGATTTAACATCAATAACACTCATAGCGATATCAACAGCATCAACATTTCCTAAGTGATCATCTGCAAAATAAAAATCATTATACCCTTCAGCTGCTTTATCTACCATCCAGCCTGACTTAGCTAAAGGTGAACTGTCACCTAACCCTGTTATATTTTCAATAGGTATTTCTAAACCTACACTATCTAAAAATTCTTTAATAGCTGGTGCTGCTTCAGCCGCTCTAGCTGTTAAAACAAACACGTCATCTGTGCCTCTAGTTTCTTGTATTTTTTGAGCCACTTCAAATAAAGGTCCTTTCTTACCTTCCATTACTTTATTAAACTCTGAAAAATCCCATACAGCTCCTTCAGCAAGCATAGCATCTCCTTTTTTAGCAAACTCTTCAGCAGTTAGTTTTCCAGTAGTACCATCAGGCATTGTATACAATACATTACTTTTAGTCCTAGCTAATGTATCATCAAAATCAAATACTCTAATTTTTTTAATAGGTGCGTTAGGATCACGAGCAACTTCTAAAGCTCTATCTAAAACCTCTGCTTGTCTTAAAGATTCAGGATTAGTAGTTTTACTCATTTTAAAATCAGGAACAACTTTACTATCTGAGTTATTTTTAATGTTAACTCCAGAAGCTTCACCTTTTTTAACATCTAGATCTTGAACTGCTGCTAAATTTTGTAAATCCATTAAACCTGGTTCAGTGCTCATGTCTATTTTAGATTCAGGTAAACCATCAAGTTTAGTAACTTGTATTCTTAAATTTGCATTTGCCCAACCTCTACTACCAGGAAGTTTTCCATCAACTAATTTAATACCTGCTTTCTTATACTTAGTAGGACCGTTTTTAGAGTCAGCAGTAGTTTTAGCTATAGCTAAACTCCAAGTTGCTTCACCATCAAGATAAGGAACTGCTCCTCCTAAATTAGCTGGATCTTCTAATGAAGTATCTAAAGGATTTCTTAATTTATAAAGACCACCTCTTCTCTCACCTTTGAAATCACCTAGTTTACTAATGTTCATATAAGCTGTACCATTGTTTTTTCCTACTATATATCCCTCTCCTACACTTTCTGCTGATAAAACTATTTTTCGTTGAATTCTACTTTGAAACCCATCTCCTTGTAACACTGCTAAAACTTCCTTGTCTATTATATCTCCAAAATCATATTTAAGAAATGAGTCTCCATACTTTTCTTTACCTATTTCATTTGCTTTATCAACCCATGCTTTAACATCAGGGTTGGCTGAATAAACCATTTTTAATAAGTCTTCATTAAAACTATAATCTTTAGTTAAATCAAAATTAATATTACCTTTAGCGTCTGTATTAGTTATTACACCTACACTACCAAACCTTGCATTATTTAATTTAAGTTCAACATTAAAAGCATTGCCTCCTATAGTTGCTATAAAGTCAGCTTTACCACCTTCTTCTCCTCTTATGCCTTCTATTTTAAGAGCTGACTCTTTACCGTTTTCCTTACTCCATTTACTAACGGCTCTATCTGTAGCATCATATACTAATTGTTCGTACGCAAAACCATTTTTTATGCCTAAATTTTTAGCTAATTGTTTAACAATGTCATCAAAATCTCTTCCTTTTCTAGTTGGTAACAATGCTTCTCTTCTAGCTTTAGCAATTATCTCTGCTCTTTCGGTATCATTTATTCCACCTACCTCATCAATAACAGAGTTTATAATCTCCATTTGAACTTCACTTGCTAATATACTTTCTACCTCAGATATTTGTTTAGATAAAGACTTCCATTCTTTTATAAGACCTTTAGCCTCATCTCTTCCTTTTTTAGTTTTAGCAAAATCTGTATCACCAAAAACTTCTTGCCAAGCAGCATCTACATTTTGATCTGTAATACCCATTTTCTTTAACACATCAACAAAACGTTTTCTTCCGTTTTTATATGTGTTTTTAAGTTCTATTGGCACATTTTCTTTAGCATCAAAAGATCTTGAAAATTTAAGATCAACACCTCTACCTATAGCTTTACTAACATCATCTAAATAAGCTTTAGTAACAATTTCACCTGTACCAGAATTTTCTAGGCCAAGTTCAAATTTTTCCATTACTTCAGGTTTACTAGCTATCTCCATAGTAGCATTTAATGCTAATTCACCTGAGATTTTATCTGCTAAAGCGTCTTTTCTTGTACCTTTTTTAGAGCCTTTAATATCAAAAAAATCTATAACCTGTTGTTTAGAAGGGTTTAATTTCTTATACAATGTAGGACCTTGATTAGTTGTCGCACTAACCAATAAGCCTGTTCCTTCTAATTGTTTTACTTCTTCAACACTTAAATTTTCCTTCACTACCTCAGTAAATATTTTTTCTCCTTTAACTAATCTCTCGAAAGCAACTAATTTTTCAATACTAAGATCAGATATAGCGTCAGCATTTATATCTAACCAATCCGTATAATCTGCTCTACTACCAAAAGTTTCTACAAAAGCATCTCTTAATTCTTCAGAAAATCTATTTTCTAAATTACTTGTAAATTGTTTATATATACCTGCTAAATCTCTTTCAGCTTGTCTTTTGGTTTCTCCTGTAGGGTTAGATTCTAGAACTTTCTTAACAGAAGCTAAATCTACATTTGTTCTTTTACCACCTTTGTTTTTTCTAACATACTTAAACTCTGGCATTTTAGTACCTAAAACTTTTTCTACGGTTTCTAATACTAAATCACTTAACGGTGACCCTAATTCTATATCTAAAGAGTTTCTAAGATTAACATCAGGAACAGACTCTATAAGAGGTTTATTTTCATTTATAGTTTTAGTATCAGAAGTTCCTAAATTATCTATATCTTTTTGAGACATATCAGTCCATAAGTCAGGAAGAACATCTCCTATTCTTTGTTTAAGTCTACTATTTATATACCCATATAAACTATCATTATTCTTATTAAACCCTCTAATATCAGCTAGTAATTCCGTTTTAACAGCCTGTTGTAGTTCTTTTAAATCTACATTTTGCGTTAAATCTACTACACTTTTATCATTTGTTACAAAGTTCTTAGCTTTAGCAGCAATCATACCATCTAAATCACTTCCTATATCATTAAATAGTTTATCTAAAACTCTATTTGGTTTTTGTCTATTACCTTCTTTCCAGCTTGGTATTTTACTTCTAATCTTATCAACAGCTTCGTTAATTCTTTTTTTAGCTTTCTTAGCTATATCGCTAGCAGGTTCTTTTTGACTTAGAGTACTCGAAGGAGCACTAGCAGAACCACTTAACATAGATTTAATTTTAGCAGCGTTAGCTTTAATTGTATCCATAAAACCTTTAGGCTTATCTTTCAAAAGCTTTTTATTTTCAGCTACTAATTCTGATTTGCTAGGATCTGATTTGGATAATTTTGTTTCTGAAGCAGCAACTTTTACTCGTTCTTTATCTCTATTTATATCTATAACCTCACCACCTTGATCTTCAGCTCTTGCATCTAATTCAGCTATAGTTTCAAGACTTACCTCACCCATACCTATTTCCTGTCCCAGCTTAACAAAGAAATTACTTATATCATTAGTACCTTTAAAATCTACTCTATATTTTCCATTACTAGATTTCATTAATCCTTCATTTAATTTCATTCCAAAAAATGCGGTAAAATCTTTCTGACCTTCTAAATCAATATTTCCAGCGGCAACTTCTTCAACAAAAGAAGAAAACACTTCTTCAAAGTCCCATGGACCATCTTTGGATACGCGTAACCCGTTTGTTCCTTCAACTTGCATTTTAGCAAAAACATCAGCTTGTTGTGTTTTAAGAAATTCTACAAGTATTTTAGATTGTTCTTCAAAAGCCTTTGGATCTGCTTTGATAAGTTTTTTAGTAGCACCATGAGCGCCTTCATGTAGAGGCACACCAACTTTTTGATTTTTTACAGCATTTTCTTTAAAGTTAAATTGAGTATTTATTGTTTCATCAAAAAACCCATTAACACTACCTTCTTTAACACCTTCTATAGCCTTTTGTTTTTTAGATTCTAGATAATCTATTAATGGCATTTCAACAGTAGAGCCATCTTCCGCTTTTGCCTTAACCATTTCGTTAGGATCAGCATTTTTTATAGCTTCATCATAAGCTAATTCTACAGATTTAATACCTTCTTTATTTGTAGAATTGTTATTGTAATTCCATCCACCTTGATCTGCTATTATAGCTGCTTTTGTATTGTTCTGTTCATAAACCTGTTCATCAACGATCTTCACAGCTTCTGTGTCAATTTCAATATTACTTGGAACGTAGTTTGGATTATCTAATTTTTCTTGTATTTTCTTTATAGCTTTATCTTCTATAATTTTATTTTCTTTATCTATATCTTTATTAGATAAACCTTCAGCTTTTCTAGCAAACCACTCATGTCCAAAACTATCTTTACTTAAAAATGCTTGATTAAGGTTTTCAAGAGTTTTATATTCAGAATTAATTTTTGCAAGTTCTATATTAGCCTCACTACCTTCTTTATCAACACTAGGATCTGCAGCTAAATTCATGGCTTTAGTTCTTAGTTCAGACAATCTTTTCTGATTCTTAGCATACATTGAAGCTGGTAAAAGCCTCATGCCATCAGATTGTAATTTATTTTTATAAGCCTCTACTTTAACCTCCATATCTTTTTTAAGATTGGATATTTCGCTTTCAACTTCTATTTTCTTAGATCTTAATTCATTTAATTTTTGATATTTAGCAGCATCAACTGGAACACCTGGAGCTTCAGGAGTTTTTAATATATTTATTTCTGCATCCAGCTTATCTAATGTTTGGTGCTGCTCAAATAAGCTTTTTTGAGTTGCAGATAAGTCTTTTATTTCCTTATTACTAGCATAATTAGTTGTAGAAGTTGCCGAATATCCTTTACCAGCACCATCTAATAAACCAGTTATAGCAAAACCACCGGCGTAAGCTTCTAAAAGACCTGTACTTAATGGCCTACCATGAATAAGATTATCACCAAATGTAACAAAACTTTCTCCTAAACCTTCAGTATTACTTTCCTTTAACCAAGAGTAGGAACCAGCTTTTAATTTTTGACCCCAATTAGTATGAAGCGCTTTTGTAGCAGCTGAATTTTTAAATATTATTTTATTCATACCTTTAGCCCATTGACCTGTAGTCATGAAACTACCTAAAAACTCAACACTTCCCATCATAACTGCAGGAGCCATGTAATTAAAACTTCCAGGAGCAACTTTTTTATCTTCTAATTCTTTTATTTTTATTTTCTTAGAATCTGTATCTAAATTAGAATCTTTAATAGTTTTTATTTCTTGTTCTATTCTGTCATTTTCTAAATCTATATCGCTTAATTCAGCACCCACCGATGATATACCAGCTATACTAGAACTTATTGCTGCAGCATAACTAGAACTACCGCCAGACAATATCATAGCTGCCATTATGGGTAATGTATCAGCAAACATATTACTAGTCCATTCCACATAAGCTTTAAATCCTTCCCAAGAACTCATATCTCCTTCATCAAATGTTGACATAGAAAAATTATAGCTTTGTTTTTCTTGCTCTAACAGTTTAGACAAGTATGTATTAACTTGTGCTAGTCCCTCAAAAGCATCTATACCTACTATTTTACCTCCCCAATAACTAGGGTTTAAGTACATTGTTAACGCAGCTGCTCCTACCGTTAAGTTTTTTGCTAAACTTAATCCAGAAATACCTAATGTAACTCCAAAGTTTTCTAGTTCATTATAGTTTTTATCCCATGCTTCTACTTGATCAGCAAAATTAGGCAAGTCAGATATAGCTTCTGTTAATTCATTAACTTTCTTATAATAAATACCTTGCGTTTTTACCTGTTCGTAATTAGCGTTGTTATAGCTATTTATATTAGAAATAGGAATCATAGCTACTATACTACCATCCTCAGATACATAACCTTTTTTAGGATTAAAATTTATTGAGCCACCATTTTTTGAATATATTGCTTCACCTTTTTTAATTAGAAACATTAATTCATTTCCTTTATCGTCTGTTCTACCTTGAATTTTTACATAAATATCTTCAGTTGCAATACCATTTTCATCTTCAGGTATAATAGAAGTATTTAAAACAGACATCAATTGCGCTGCTGCACTAGAAGTATTATAGTTAGCAAAAGTATCATTTTTAAAAAAGTTTTCTATAACATTTTTATTAGGTAAATTTTCCCAATTATCCCTAGCTTCTAAAAATAAAACCTTTTTAACATTAGACTCAGCTTCAGCTGCTTGAAAAAGAAACTTGCTTTCAGAGCTATTTATAGCAGAACCAGCAATACCAAAGCCCATATTTTTATCTTGTTGTCTAGAGGCAAATATAGGATTAGTTTCAGCCCAATCTTCTACATTTCTCTCTATAATTCTAGCGGTTCTTTTCTTTATAGATAGTCTTTTAACTTCATCCTGTATTTCATTGAAGTCCGACGCATCCATTCCTATGTAAAAAGTTTTAGATCCTTTTATAGCTCCATTCTCATCTATAGTTTGAGGATTAGTTTTATTTACTATAGCTGGATAATATTCTCCAGTTTCTTCATCAGTTGAAGCTTCTACATTTAAATAAGTGTTTACTATTCTTCCATCAGGAAGTATTGTAACATATCCAAAACCACCTTTTCCTTTACTAGAAAATTCAACACCTTTTACTTTTAAAGGATCTAATCCTTTACTTTTTCTAAAAAGATTAGTGGTTAATATAGCTTCATTAAAGTTTTCTAAAGCAAAACTAGTTTCTTCTTCGCCTACACCTATAATATCATAAGCATCTGGTGATGCTGCTTTGCTAGCTAAATTTAATATAAAATTAGTATTATACTTATCAACTAAAGTTTCTTTTTCTTTATTTGTTAAACCTACTCCACCCTGATCTGATGGTGTACTAGTCAATACTAAATAATCTGCTTTAACCTCTCCTATCCTTTGTTTCCAAGAATCCCATGTCCAACCTTCTGGATTTACTATATTACCAGTATCGTCTTTATATCTTCTATTATTATTTACAAACTTTTTTAATTCTGATATTTCATTAACTACTTTTTCTTGTTGCTTAGGTTTAGCTAAACTAAGATCAACTTGAAAAACTTTTTTAACACCATTTGGTGCTATTATTTCTACTTTATCTCTAAAAATAGCCACTTGTCTAGTTTTAAAACCTTCAGGTAATAGCAAATCTAATGATGCAGCAGCTTCTCCTTCTTCATCGTTAAAAATTTGATTAGTTATAGCTAAGTCAAAAAAGTTTTCCCAAGTTTGACTTTTTAAAGCTTTATCTTTCCAATTTTTATAACCTGTAATAATAACTTCATCTAATATAGAATCTTCAGTAGTTAATACTTCTTCGTTGCTGAAAAATTCATACTCACTTCCAAGATCTTTAATAAACTTTTTTAAGTCATAATCATTATCTTGTAAACTTTTAAGTAAATCAAAATCATCTTTAATTATATCTTCTAATTTATAGTAACTTTTGGTTTCGTCGCTATTTGTTTTTATTATCCATTGACCTCTATTAATATCATCACCTAAACCTTGTACATACTTTTTTGTTTTATCAACGAATTCTTCCCCATCACTACCAATTTCTACTTTTGGTTCAAACTCATATGCTTCTAAATCTTCTATAGTGTTTCTAGTTTTATTTAATAACTTTCTTTCTTTTATTGTTTTTTTAGGTTTTTTTAAATCTATATCTAAGTCAATGTTTAAATCTAAATCTTCTTTAATAATATCATCTTCTACTTTAGCTGTTTCAGACTTAGGAATAAGATCTTTTTCTAAAGCCGTTGTATCTTCATTTAAATCAACTATATTACTAGTTTCTACTTTATTATCTCCTCTTAATCCTAATAATTTATCTATACTACTCTCTGTTGGTAATTCACCTTTTTGTTTTTTACTAGGTGGATCTCCATCTAGTTCATCTTCTATTAAAGTTATTTCAGGGTTTTCAATTAGGTAATCGTCAAAAGATAACTCATCTACATTAGCTGCAAGATTTATTTCATCTTGCGTAAACTGCATATTGTTATAAGAGTATTTTTTCATATATTATTTAGATTTATTACTTGGTAAAAGAGAATAAGCCATTACATTATCACTTATTCCACCTGCTCTTCCAATTATCATTTTTAAAGATTTTTTATCTTTAAGGTCGTATATTAGTTTATCACCTCCCTTTTTATATATTTCCCCATTTTTAATTTGATAAGCCTCTGATCTAGCAGCGTTGTTTAAAGCTTTTAAAAGTGTAGCATTATCATTTATCTCCTCTGCTGCCGCATTTATAATTTCAATATCATCTTTTCTTAAGTCGTAAGTTTGTCTTACATAACCTGTCGCTTGTTTAGGTTTCTTTTCTGTTTTAACATATTTACGTTCACTTAAACCTAATTCAGCTACTCTATTATCAACACTTCTGTTTATCATTAAAACTTTAGCTACTTCTTGTTGTATATCTTGCCATTCATCCGCAGTTCCACTCCAGTCCGAAGGTATTTGACCCCATTCAGTATTAGCTAAACTATTTATTGTTTTGCTTAAAAAAGCTTTTTCTAAATTATCTATACCATCATCTAAATCAATAAGATTTTTATTAGCTGCTATTATCTGTGTTATAGCATTATTGTTTACTTCTTTATAATTTTTAGTTAACTGGGTGCTATAAACATCAGCCCACAAAGGTGTCATTAATTTATTATCTTTAACATTTTCTTTAAAAGCTCCAGCATCATACATTTGATCTTTCAATGCACTTACTTTTTCAGGAGTTATCATTCTATAAACATCTTGATTAAGTTGTTCTGGATCTTTGTCAGTAGGAGTATTTTCATTATCAAAAGTTACATACGCAGAGTTTATGTTATTAGGATTAAGAAAGCCATCTACCACTTTATTATCTATTTTTTTAGTATCAGGAACTGTTATAATAGCACTTTGGCTTTGTTGTAGCTTTATTAAATTTTTAACATTTATAGCAGCAGGACCTAAACCTTCTCCTAGATCTTTTATTGTTCCATCATCATTTAAACTTACTAAGAACATATCTCCGTTTTCATCTGAAGTCATACCAACATTTCCTTCATTAGCTAGATCTGTTAACACTTCTTGTATACCTGGGTTAGTAACTGAACTAACACCATTAGGTTTCATAGCAGAATACTTACCATTAGTATCCGTAAGTTGTTTGGCTAATGCTAGTATATCCATTTGACTATTTTTCCAAAGTCCTAATTGTTGTTCTAACTTAGTCAATGCTTTTTGGCCATCTTGCTTGTCTATCTCACCGGTTTGCATACCATTTTTAATTTCATAAAAATCATCAATTTTACCGTTCCAAAAGTTTCTCATATTGTAATCGAAAGCTCCAGATCCAGTGCTTGTTAAACTATTTAAAGTTTTTTCCTTGCTTAACTCTATCTTTTTATCTCTTTCATATAAGACTTGTTGCATCTTTCTTTTCTCTACT
>CERP01002762.1_pt1 | contig 11909 bp, 1 predicted proteins | sample 530801 | NCBI WGS metagenome assembly CERP01 (sample SAMEA2620991, study PRJEB7988) | marine metagenome | biome: marine biome (ENVO:00000447); feature: surface water layer (ENVO:00002042); material: "saline water (ENVO:00002010), including plankton (ENVO:xxxxxxxx)" | depth 5 m | reverse complement strand
GCGTATCCTATTTCAGAGCCTATAGTTGATCCAAATTGGATCAGCTTCTTTACTTGACGGGTAGTAGCTACAGGGGATTGAGCTATACGCAGTAGTTCTGCAGCACCATAGATAGGATACCATTGCTCTATCTCTGAAGACAGTCTCTCTGCTTGGTATTCCACTATACTGGTAAGGTAGGATTCTTCATCATCATCGATGTTAGAAAGCGCTGCGATTACCAGTCCTGCTCCTACAAGAGAACTGAACTCTGTCATGGTTCTTCGAATATTTTGCTTTTCCATTGCAGTCATATCACTGAATACCGAATAAGGGTTCATCTTATTGACAATAGCACTGGCCATCATATTGAAGAATGACACATACATTCCTTGAGTAACGGCACCAAGTTCTTCATCTATATGGACACTAGGGCCTAAGAATCCTCCATGACCATACCTTCTTCGTAATCCTGGTGGAAGCCAACTTCTGAATAGGGTAAAGAACTTACCGTACCACACTCTGTTCAGCATAGGGCTATCAAAGCTTCCTTTGGTCTGATTAGTTCTTCTTGCAAGTCCTTGTATCAGATTGATAAAGTCGTTTTTATTGAAATTCGCAACTCTTTCATCAACGGACATGACTCCATCCTTATCTATTACCAATAGGTCATATAAATCTGCAGGTTCTCCGTTCACCTCTAAGATATTACCATCTGAATCTTCAAGGGTACCTTTCAGTTCCCTCATCAGGGATAACATTCTTACAGAGGCTACTTCATGTTCTGCAGCTTGCTGCATTACCATCAGATTTCCTGTTCGAAGAGCCTTCCTAAGCTTACCTCCGACCAAGGTATTTCCTTGATCGTCTGTAAATTCTGTTAGAGCATCAAAGAGCTCCAGTGCCTTCCCTAGCTTGGTCTCCGGAACAAACTTTCCAAGGTCTGTTATTGCAGCTCCCTCTGTCCAGTATTTTGCTTTTCCCCAAGCATAGGACTTGGAACTGAAGAATTCTCCAGCGGCTGCTTCATGGATCAATCCTAGGTTATCTATGATAGATTGGTTGACTCCTTGCAGTAAGTTAAAGGAGAGAGCATTCAAGGCAGTATAGCTATTGATAGCACTGACTGCTTTGTTCGCAGAGAATTCTCTTCCCCGGATCTCGATACTGCTCTTTATTTCTTTTTGCCCGAACATGACAGACTGTATAAATCCGTCCAGGTGCTTGAAAGTATAGGACTCTCCAGAACTAACAACTGGAATATTGTAACCCAACTTCTTAGCGGTCCTATCCAGCAATGCTGATCCTCCTGAGCTTACTTCTAGAGTCTTTCTGTTCTTTATTATATGGCGGAACAGCTTTACTTGTCCTACCAATTTGGATTTGGCCTTGTAGTTGTGTGCCATATCCATAAATGCATAGAGACTTGTTGCTATATCTTTTGATACATTTTTAGCATCTACAGTATTGGTATAAAAAACTGGAACAGATTGTTGAAGCTCCCCTGTCTTTTGATTATAGATACCGAACTCAGTCTCTGTCTTTTGAATTACAGTGGCATCTGAGAGCATTTCTTTTATCCCTGAGATCAGCCCTTGTTCTCTCAACCTGTCGAGATCGTTCTTCCTTACAGAAGGCATTATATAAGAATACTTTTCCCAGGCATTCTTTTTGAATCTCTTTGTCCCTACCATTTCTTGACCTTCGTGAAAGGTCTTAAGCACAAAATTGTAGTACTCTCTTTTTTTAGGGTCTTGCTGTATCGCAGTGTATTTTGGGTTGATATAATTCTTACCAGGCTTAACATAGTCTCCTTGTGGAGCTCCTGTTGGCCCTATGTTTCTCCTTTTGATCTTCCTTAACTCTTTAAGTCTGAGCTCCGGCATGATAGTGGCATTATCATTTCCAGCTGCTCTCGCTTGTGCTAGTACTCTTTCCTCAGTATCTATCTTCCTGTAGAGTATATCCCTCTCAACCTGCCAATCTTCAATAGGAGCTGTGTTCTCTGCTACCCAATTAGCAACAGCCGCTTTATACTCGTCTGAGAATTTGGAAGCATTCCACTTGATCATTTCCTTTACATAGTCCTTCTGTCCCTTTTTGGGCATATTGAAATCCTTGGCATACTTTGCCAGCATTTCTTTGGTATCAGCTCTATACTGATCTACCAGATAAGGATTCACAAAAGACAGCACTTTCGTGGCTGTAGCATTATCATCAATGTCAAAGTCTATAACTTCGACTTCTTCGATCATGGATTCATTGAGCTTTGCCACATTTGATTCATCTTTACCTCCTGCAAAATCAGTATACCTTTGATTTAATTTGACCTTGAATATCCTATCAAGCTCATTTTTTTCAAAGACCTTGTCCTTTACAGCCTTGGTGAACATCTGTATCACAGGTTCTGAGGAATACATCATAGGGTCGAACAACCATGAATACGCGCTCTTATCTTTATGAGCATTACGCATCTCCCTGATCAGTTGATCTCTGCCTGGGATCATCTCACTTAATCTGTTGAGGAGCATCTCTTTTGCTGCAGCATGGTACTCTTCAGAGGTTATTTCTTTGTTATTCCTTTTATTATTCAGGTCCCCATATGCAGGACTCTCACTGAGCATTCCTCTAAAGTCCCACCATCTCTTGGCGTGTCCCTCAGATATGTTTTTTCGAATCTCCTGTATCTTAGGATCAATATTCTCATTGTGGAATACTATAGTAGCATCCGCCATCAAAGGAATTACCTGCTCTTCAAATTGATTGTTAAGATCTCGAGCACTTTTAATAGTATTATCTATAGATTTCAGGATAAGATCTAGTCTCTCGGAAGGTTGTGTAAGACTGAGAGCCAATTGGTCTTTCGCTATTTTTTCAAGCTCTGATATGGTCTCTAAACCATCTAATGTCTCTTTGATCTGGTACATCCTATTAAGAGCTTCTGGATGAGCTCTTTCTTCTTCTCCTAGTGCCATGATAGCATGGAACTCTTCCCAAGCAGCTTTTAGATTACTCTCATTGGCCACAACAAAAGTGAGAAAGTCTTCCATCTTAGTGATGTTGTTGACAGCCGCCTCCAACTTCATAAGTCTTTCTTCTTTTTTAGCTTGCTCTTCTTGAGGGAGTAATCTCAACTCTTTGATTTCAGCAGCAATAGCAATCTTTGCCTTCACTGCTAATTTCTCTAGAGCAGTATTTGATTCTGTTGCAGTGATATATGGCTTTCGTGGAGGTGCAGCTTCTTCTCCCGACTCTTCCGCTTCGGCTCTTTCCTCTTCTATCTTCTTTTTTTTATCCTCTTCCTTGTTGTGCTCATCCAGATCGAACTCAGATTCTACATTCAGGGTAGTGTTGAAGGATTCTGCTTCATTAAGGACCATCTGGCTCAGTATTACATGGTACAGGTTCTTATTTTCCTGCCCAAATCGGTGCTGACCCATATGGGTTATATTAAATACAATACCTGGATACATCTTTTGCAGATAATCTGTAAAGTATCTACTGTCCTGAGTCATCCATACTGCACCATTGTCCTGTTTCTCTCCTGCGGCATACTTTACAGCATGGCCATTGTCTTCTAAGATCTTTTTGATGTCCCTTACATCTCTTTTATCCTTAGGAGTATTATCAACGTATTCAGAGATGGCCGTTAATGTTGGTTCTGGCTTTCCCCCTACCTGTATTATACAAGATCCTTTTTTCATGTGAGTCTACAAATCTTTTCTATTTTCTCTGCAATAGCAGAAATCTCCTCATTGGTCAATTTTGGCCCTCTCCTTCTGAGTTCCCCTGTGCTGGTAGGAGCATTTACAGACTTCAGTTCTGTTATAGCGCTTTCATGTGTGGCATTTCCAACCTCATTCAATGCTCCTCTAGACCCGAATTGTTCTAATTCCTTGTACACTCCCTCTCCGATTTTTACATATAACTTAGGGGCTAATCCTTTGTTGTATACTATGAAGTAGGAAGCCCATCCTCTATCAGTTCTAAACACAGAGGCAGCTTCTTCCATCAAATGTACAGATCCATCAGGCTTTTTGGTCTTAGGATCTATCCTTGGGATCAATTGTCCAGGATTAACTTTTGGGACCAATCTATTTCCTCCAGGGTTTGCAGTACCAAAGTTACGAATGAAAGAATGTACAAACCCTTTAAAGAACTTGTCATCTGTCATTGCCTCTTTTACTCTATTGAAATATGCTACAGGGCTTTCTGTGGTAGTGCTGGACAGCCCCATATTAGAAGTGAATACCTCAGGCGGTATCAGATCTATATAGGTTCCTTTTCCAGGATGGAACCCTTTTGTCATCAGCTGATTGCTGATCAGATCTTTAGCAAATCTCCTTATTATAACATTGTTCCTTCTTTCAACTTCTTGTTGCTGCTCACTTCCTACACCAGTGTCCTTGATGTTGAGCATTTTCCTGAACCCTTCGGTCATAGCGTTCTTCTCATGCGGACCGGCATTGAAAGTAGTATTGAGCTCTATAATATCTATAGGAATTCCTTTAGAGTTCTGAGCACTGGCAACTTGAAGGTTTTCAAAGAATGTATTCCCTGAGAGTACTGATTTCTGAGACCCCTTAGAATCTATGTCATTGCTTAAAGTCTTTATCACTTCAAATGTGTTTGTGATAGAGCTGTTAGGGGAAGTGTACAGTCTTTCAAAGGTCTTTTTAGACATCAGCTCTGCAAAAGGACTTTCCTCTTTGGCCATTATCTTAAGGAACAATGCACGATCTATGAACTTGTGCACTTCCCCAGAGAGGACATCTTGATGAGTAAGAGATTTGTAAACTGTTTTGAAAGACTCGAATGCGATACTGTTGTTTATGAAACCGGCAGAGTCTACCGCTTCCATCATAGTATCCAGAATATTCCGATACGCAAATTGTAAGGGAGCGATGGATGTTCCTGTACCTTCTTGGCTACGTAAGAAGGCCTCTATTCCAATGACCATTTTGCTCTGGCCATATATAAAGTCTTCTTCATTCTCTAGCCAAGAGCGTACAGATGAGATCTCATTCACATTACTGAGATTGTCCGGAGTGATCACTTTAAATGCTTGTGATACCTGTCTACCCAACTTGTGGATGGTCTTGAAATTGTCAAGTAACGCTATCTGGTCTCCTGGATCCCTATTCTGCAACTGTTCAGTAGTCATAGGAGATACGGTATCTTTTATGAATCCATACTTCGACTTCTTAGTGGGCTTTTTAAATTTCTTGTACTCTTTTTTTACTTCCTTGATGGACCTCCAAAGCTCTCCAGAGTGATACCCATTCAATTTTGCATGCTCTACAGCCTTTATGATAGCAGGTTGTGTGAGAAAGTTTAGAATGGTCTCGATAGGAATACCCATACTCAACATCATACCAGTGATAGGCACTGTGTACTCATTGTCATTGATGTCTATCTGTATAGGATCATGAGCGGCATCTACAGCAGCGGATAGATATTCAGAAATGACAACACTATTGTATCGGACACTGTCTTCACCGGTCTCAAAGTCATATTCATAGACCTTTCCAAGCTCTGTGAATGTCTTTCCGTTTATTGTAATACCGTGTCTGGCCTTTATACTTAAAGAAGTCGTCTCAGCTTCAGTGCCTCTCTCCAGTTTTGCTTGTGCAACATTGTGACCTGCAAGCTGGTTGGCCCAGGAGCCTCTTAAGCGTACACCTGCTTTGTTCCTCATCTCCATATCGATCTGAGCCAAAGGATTATTATAGTCTACGCCTGCAGTTGCTTCTTTCCCTGTGACTTCTAGAATCCTCTTTACATTGTTCGATAGTCTGGTACCGTCCAAGGGATCAGTCACTTCTGCAAGATGCTCTATGGATGTAAGAGCATTTTCCATAATGTCGAAGATCCTCTGGTTCCTGGCATTTCTAGGAACTTGTTCTCCATCCTTATCGAATTTTGTCTGTTCCCTTTGGATGATGATCAGTTTATCTACATCAAAATCACTACCCATTTGTTTAGTGATCCCTTTGGGTACTATAATTCCCTTCAAATGTGTCTCAGGTAGGAAACTCTTTATAGCCAGAGGTATCATAGAGTTCTTTCCCTGGTTAGGTATACGGTATCCTATCACTACCAACCTCGGATCTCCTGCAAAATCGTCTATTGTCTTACCTTCAAGCTCTTCTTCACTGAATCCCAGGTCAGATGCTCTCATACGAGCCTCTCCATAGTGAGTACCATCGTACATCTGAAGCTCTCCATCCTCTTTGTGTCCTCCTAGTTCAGCTATTTGGACCAGCTCTTTACCTTTTTGCTTCTGAGTGAACACTTTCTTATTGAACAGGCTAAGGAACATTTGCTCATACTTGGCCTGATAGTTAGGAAAGGCCATTGGAATGGCAAATTCATAGTCATAGAAAGTATTCGGTACTATGTTGAGTGCTCCTAGATATGAATCAGGCAATCCCTTATCACTTATAAGGTTTTGAAGAGCAGCTCTAAGCTTTTTCAAATGTGCTAACTTAGCATCTCTATACTTGATAGTTCCTTTAGGACCTGCGTTCTTCAAAGCAGTGATCCCTAACTCCTTTTCCAACTCCTTCTTATCCTCATCTATATTCTCAGCTAGGAGGTTCTGGAACTCTACATCTTCAAGATTGTTCAATCTCCAATTAGCGATGATGTTCTTTCTGATCTGTCTGGAGAATGTGATCTTGTCCTTTTTGGTCCTTGGAATGGTCTGAGGTATCCTAAGCTTGGAAGATTGCATCACTACTGGGCGCACGTCTTCTAAGGCTATGTCTTCTTGAAGATTTCTTACATCTCTCCTCGCTCCCTTGGTAGCATTCTCTTCATTGGCTACATGGATATTCTTTTTCTCCATCAAGGTTCTTAACCTTTCTAAGATAGGGTAGTCTTTGGCGAGCTCCCTTGTGACTACAAAGTAGGAGTTCTTATCCATGAACAAAGCGGGCAGATTGTTCTTGACTGTAAGTTCTTCGTGGAAAGGCTTAGAAGGATATAAAGGTCTAGGATTTCCGTTATTATCTACATACAATCCTGTATACTCAGGTTTACCCAGGCCTTGTTCATTCAGGTACGCTTCTTCATCCAGCGCCATATCCCACTCTCCTTGACCCATCATCAGACCTCTGTGCATCTCTATGGAGATAGCAGCTTGGGCATCGGTACCCACTACATCTCTATAATGATCAGATATACGTACTGCATCTTCAGGAGTGCTGGTCCCAGAGCGTTCTATATTGTCCCTTAAAGTATTTGCAGTTTGATCTGCAGTGAACTGGTCTTCAAATCCCATTTCCTTAAAGGTCATGGCATTATATGTCTCCATCATACCGTACCCATTAGGGGTCTCTCGGATATGAAGTTTGTTCCCGGGAGTGTTTATCAATCCCATACGTTTGAAGTAGGCTGCTGCATCCTTTGTGAATGCCATACCTCCTCTCAACAATTTATTTGTCTCTATCCTTCCTATGAAATCATTCTCTATGAATTCCCGAGCAAGATTCTTTTTACCTCTAATGGACTCGTGTAGCTCCATGGAGTCTATCTTAAAGTCCAACATAGACTTCTCCAGCTCCTCTGTGTACTCATCCAGCTTCTCCTGGACCTGTTCTACTAGTTCATCTACGATAAGCTCTATCTGTTGCTGTACTGCTCCCGTTTCAGGGCGAGACAATAGCTCTAAAAGAGAGCTTGAATTGATGATCTTAGCTACTGAGGATTTGTTATCTGAGAGTTGATCAGAATATGTTTCAGCCAAGAATCCTATCTGGGACATTTTAAATACGTTCCCTGTGAATTGGGCTGGATCTGTACCTGCTTTATAGTGGTAGTCCTGCCACAACATCTTCTTGTTCACGATTCCAGTCTCAGGATCTGTAGCCTCTAGGATCTCTTTCCTTGCTTCCACCATTGTATGGATGTCCTGCATGATGATCCCCTTGATATAGCTATTCAGTCTGGTCTTTGGATCTTTCCCGCTGAACATGGAGTACTCGGACAATCTTGGGATAGTTATCATATCCGCTCTAGATCTATCCGCTTGAATGGACAACATCAATTTGAAAAACCCTTTGTCTCCATTATTGGCGTACCCATTAAGCCTATTCAGCAATGAAATTCTTGAATTCTGTTCTGTATATCCTTCTCCTACTCCAGAATTGTCAGGGCCTTTGTAGGAATCTATCACCTCAGAAGTGAACATTTCCCTTGCCTTGGGACTATTAGCGAGCTCATACAGTAGTATAGAGTCGTGGTCTATATTGTCTCCAGGAGAGAACAGCTGTGATTTTATAAGATCATCGTACAGTTCTTTGAACTGCTTATGGTCTTGAATGACCAGAACCGTTTCATCCAATGATGTAGGAGTGTTTATAGGGTAGAATATCTTATTGGCTCCTCCTAAGAAAGACTGTGCCGGATTCTTTATAAAGTAAGGAGTGATCGTAGACCATTTCTTTATAATGTCCAGGGTCTCTGAGCCGTAAATGTTTCTTTCTTGAGATACAGCTGTTATAAGTCTTTGGAGTTTTGACTTACCATCAAAAATGGATTTTTGGAACAGTTCGAATCCAACAGTATCTCCTCCTTTAGGTCCTAATTCAAAATACCTTGTAAGGTTTTTCAGGGATTCTACCTCATTCATCCCGAATTGCATGCTCATATTCCATAGAATAGTGTGCAATAGCTCTACCTCTTCACTTTCCAAAGGAGAATCCTCTCTTCTTTTAGCAAGTGGAGAATTTTTAGGATTGAGTTTTTCCCAGGCCTTCAATATAGTCTCTCTCTTAAAGGGATCCATTTTCAAAGTTCCCTCATCAGTCTTTATGTAGAGAGATCTTTCATGTCCTTCTTTGGCCGCAGACTGTTCTCTCCACTTACGAAGACTCATTGTTGCTATACTGGACTGGTCAGATCTGAACATCATCACATCACTTACAGTATCGATCACATCTCCACTGTTAGGATCTAATATTTCCCTGGTACTGGTCTTGAACTGTAGGAACTTTTTGTAAGAGTTCTTGAAGTTGCTGAAGAATGCAGCTTTTTGCCTTTCCGTAAGGGTGCTCAATGTATCCAGTACCGGAGTCAGTTCAGGCTTATACCGAACCATATCCTTTATACTGGCAAACATCTGATCAAAGTTCTTCTTATCTACGGTAGCTTCACTGATCTCTGAATATATCTCATCCAAAGGAATAGCGGTCTTATACCCTAGACTATTCTCTTTACTTGATCTAATATCTAGTAGAAAGCTTTTTACAGTAGAAGATAATTTGTCTTTTGGATCCTCTTGTAATCTTGAGATGCTGTGGATCTTTACATAGTCTTCTTCTGGATCCTCTTCCTCTATAGTACTGTCCTTGAGCTTGAGGCCTTGCTCCTCTAAGAGATCCGCCAAAGCAGATCTCCACCCTTTTTTATAGAGGTTCCCTGTAGCTTTTTCTCCTCCCGTAGTGTCCTTCACATCCAGCCAGTCTCTGTACACTGTGAGGAACGGTCCAGGATTCTTTGAAAGGGTAACTCCTTTAGGAAGGGCCTTTATCATTGCTTGAGGGCCTTCTGTGTACCCTATCTTGGCCAACTTTGCTGCTAAAGTCCTTGCACTTCTAGTGTGGGCTCTTGTTTTTGGATCTCTTTCCAGACCTTCAAAAGCTTGAGTAGCTATTGTCTCTGCAAGTATCCCTTTAAATTCTACTTCTTGAGCTTTCTCACTTCTCTCCCTCTTTTGCTTTCTTGTAACCTGACCATAAGGGATAAATCGATTGTAGTCCCAAACATCTTTGAACCTACTCATCTCCAATTTAGCATCTATAGGATGCTTGTAGTACATTATGTCTACATCGTAAAGATTCCCATCTGAGCCTATGAATTCTTGTTTGAGTCTTTTCAGATCCTTAGGACCGTTACTGAAGAAATCAACGAACATGGCCTCTGCACCATCCTTTATCTCATTTCCAAAAGTGTATTTACCCTTAACATCTATCTTATACTCCAGTTTGTAGGTGCCTTTCACTTCGCCCTTAGCATCTACCAATTCAAATCCTAGTACTTTTCCTTCCCTCCCATTATCGTGCTGGATCCTATCGATATTAGCAAGCTTCAGGCCCTTAGGTGGAACTAAGAAAGTATCTACATCAGTACGATCTGTGAAAGAGTATACAAGTTTAGAGTCAGGATAATGCTTTAGTAGGAGCTCTCCTACCTCTTCTCTACTTAGACCGAAGTTCATGAAGTCCAGATCGTGGACTACAGTCTCTATCTTTCTATAGGTCGTTCCTTGAGGAGCATATGCAATAGACCCTGTCAGTGCTATGTCCTTGTGAGTGCCTATAAGGGTCATTATCTCCCGGGCAATGTCATTCTCATTAAAGGCTTCTTGGAATTCTACCTCTACATATCCTTCTTTCTTGGTAGTCCTTATGAAGTCATCTCCTTCAAAGGTCCTATCTATGATCTCATCTATTTTGGGCTTGATCTTATTGAAGTCTGCCCCTTTAAGACTATCCATCACTTCTCTGACGAAATCCATCAGCTGTTGTAGAAGTGTTTTAGAGACATTCATCTCTTTAGCAAGTCTTTCAGAGAACCCGCTTTCTAGAAGATCCTGGAATATCTCTATTGTAGCACGTCTTTTCAGAGTGCCTATCTTGGTACCAGCAGATTTTACCTTGATCATGGCCTCTAACCTGTTCTTGAAACGGTCAGTGTCTTTGATCTCTGTATAAATAGCATTGTAGTAGTCTGTATAACTCAGCATTACTGCTAAAGGAGCTGCTAATGCTTTAGCAACGTGTCTAACATCTGAGCTGTCCAGATCTATCTTCTTGTTCCCAAGATCGATCAGTAGGCCATTGGCGTCATTTATCTCAAAGCCGTACCTCTCCAAAAAAGCAAACAGCCTTTCTTGTACTGTATCGTATTTCTTTTCAGAATGCCTTCTATCTCTAGACTCCTGACTTGTAATAGTACTGGTCCCGTTAAAGTATCCTTGGGTCACAGGCACCTTAGCATCGAACCAGACTATTTTATCCAGGTTCTCTGCGATCTCTTTATTAGAAGCAAAAGGCTTGACATTTTCTGCAGTAGAAAGAGTTATATGAGGGTGTTTATTGTTCGACTTTTTATTATCGACAATAAGAGTATCTACCTTGTCAGTTGTAAGTCTTCCTACAATTTTCAGATCTTCTCCCTTACCCAGTTCAAAACCTTCTAGGGACTCCGGCTTAAATTGGTTGGTAGAGTGGTGATAGTGCTCATTAGGATGTACCGGAGGGAACATCTTTTTCAAGTTCGGAACATTGTTCACTACTTGGGCTGTGTACACTACCTCCTCAGCAGTAAGATCGGGAGCAGCTTCGTATTCTGTAGGTACTGTGATTCCCTCAGGAGTACCAAAATAGGTAGTTGCATTGAACTTAGGATTGACTTTTTTGAAGTCATTGACGAACATGACCAAAGTCTCTAGTAGTTCTTTCTCTTTCTCGTAAGGAAGATTGCTTACTCGTTTAGCTAAAGGAATACTTAGACCAGGAATCTCTATTCTGCCCTTAGGGGACATTACATAGTAGGATCCTGCACCTCTGAGTAGAATAGGCTCTCCATTCTCATCTGTTGTTTTCAGCCCTTTACCTCTAAGACTGGCGTCTTCTTCGAAGTTCTTACCATATAACTTGAAGAACTCCTCAGAGCGCATCAAATTGTAGGCAGTCTGGGCCATTGTGATGTTCTCAGTGGCCGCTTTTAGGCTTTTGAACAGTTGAGAGACCTTACCATTACTTGTTTGTGCAGCTACTATGTTGCCACCCTCATTAGTTATATATCTACAGCTCATTCTTTATCAGCATTTCACATCGTCCATTAAATTATCAAGTCCCATTTCTTCAAAGCCCTCAGCTGTTGAAGTATTTGAAGATGCGTAACTTACAACATTAGCCGCC
>CERP01052827.1_pt1 | contig 11975 bp, 14 predicted proteins | sample 530801 | NCBI WGS metagenome assembly CERP01 (sample SAMEA2620991, study PRJEB7988) | marine metagenome | biome: marine biome (ENVO:00000447); feature: surface water layer (ENVO:00002042); material: "saline water (ENVO:00002010), including plankton (ENVO:xxxxxxxx)" | depth 5 m | reverse complement strand
AGCGACCAGTCAGCTATTTCAGTTTCTAGTGCGGGCGGTAATACTACAAATGTAGCCGAAACTTTAGCTACATTAGCGGGTGGAACAGCTACATCTACAGCTGTAGATATGGACGGCTCTACTAATTTAACTATTTTCGGTCAAACAGATAATAATACAGACGCTATAGAAGTTCTAGTTTCTCACGATAATTCTACCTATTACACCGACCCATCTAGTTTTGTCGCCACTCAGCCTAGTGGGTCAAACACCGATTTTTCTATTCAAATCTCCTCTAGTGGAGCTAGATATTTTAAAATCCGCCAAGTCGATACCCTAACAACGGCATTTACAGTAGTAGTCAATTCTTCTAAAAAATAGACTTTTTAAGAAAAAGTCAGTCAAAAATCTTGGTGTGATAAAAATAGCCTCCTACAATCTTGAATTCCTACTGCTATTCCTAGTTCTTTCCTAGTAAAATTTATTAGACCATTAGAAATATTAGCTTTAGTAATAGGTTTTCCACTAGCAATAGAAAACAAACAATTATAGTTTTTTAAATATGTAGCAATATATTTTCCAATTAATTTAATAAATGTTCTATTTTTTAATTCAAGTATATTTTGTTGTGAAATATCGCCATTATTTTTTACTAGGTAGTATTGGTCGTGTTTTTTTAAAATTACTATTTCGTGGTCTCTAGTATCGTAAAAATCTACACCTTCATAGCCCATAAATTTTATATTAATTAATTCATTTAATTTTAAAGGGCATTCTAATATAAGTAATGTTAGTAAAAAAAAATTCCTATATTTTGTGTGATTGTCCGCTAGTGTTAGAAAGTATAGAGACTTTTTTTCAATATATTCTACCACGTCGTTATAGGTAAGTTTAGAGTAGCCACTAGGGGTTTCGTAAATAGCTAGGCAATCGTTTATAATGTCGTCGTAAGCGTCGTCTAGTATTTTATCTTCGGGATAATATAATTTAGTCAATATTTGTAAAAATTTTATAGTATTTAATGTAGTAAGTAAGGAGTATTTTTTCTCTAGACATTCTACTAAATATAGCGGTTCGGTCAGCGAATCATTCATTATAGATGAATTATTTTCATTCCAAAATGTATTATCTAATATTCTATTCATTCTTTTAAAAATTGTTATAGCGTCGTCTAAATCTACATTTTTTTCAATTAAATAGGATTTTAAATAAGTATTCATATAAGTATAGATTTGTTTAAAAAAACCTATTATTTACTTAATGAGCGAAACTAATGAAAACGATTATTTAGAAATGTCGAACCATTTTAAAGAAATTTTAGATAGAAAAAGTAGAGAAATAAAAGACATATCTAAAAACCATAATGACCTATTAAAAGTGATTTGTGTGTGTTATAGTATTTTAAGGATTGCGGACGATTTATTAGATAATATCGATTATCCTAATTCTAGTATTTTTTTTGCTCTACATAAAAATCTAGAATATGGTAGGCAAGAATGTTCTAACGCTATGTCTAATAATTTTAAAATAAAATGCGAAGATAGTGAAGCAGAGGACGAAGAAATTTTTATTCAAGAATTAAATATTAATTAGATATATAAATGCCCCACGCCTCAGCAGAATGGAAAAAAAATAAGCCACTCTATAAGCCAGTCCATAGTAGTAGAGCTGGAAAAAAAGGTATGGTCTATGTAATGAAAAATGGAGCAAAAAGACTAATCCATTTTGGAGATAGTTCTATGACGGATTTTAAGAGGGGAGCTAGTAAAGCTCAACAAAAATCCTACTTAGCCCGGTCGGCTGGAATTAGAAATAAGGCTGGAAAACTAACGGCTAACGATAAAAATTCAGCTAATTATTGGAGTAGAAAAATTAATTGGTAATATTATATGAAAAAAATTTTATTAGTCGAGACAATTTTAAATGGAATTGTAAAAATAATAAAAGCTATTAGGTGTAAATCTACTTGTTGTAAATCTAGTTGTAATGAGCCTAAAAATTGTGATTGTAATGAGCCAGAATTAAAAAATATTATAGAGTTATAAAAATGCCTAGTGGAACTGGAAGTTATGGAAGTAGGGTAGGTCGTCCCCCTAAAAAAATTGTTAGAAAAGATAAAAAACCTCCTAGAACTGGAGGTAGTAAGCCAAGAGCAAAAAAAACTAGTGAAATGAAATCAGCTATAGATAAAACTAAAAGAAAAAAGAAATAGATTATTTTTTAATTTTTTTTTTATTTTTACCCTTTCTACGTAGTATAGTTTTATTACATAGATTACACGCTATATAGCGGAATTCGCCTGTAGTATGGTCGTGGTCTAAAACTTTCATTTTATTATTTTCTATTGAATTAAATTCGATATCGCATATCCAACATCTAGTTTCATTTTCTACTAATTCGGCTAATTTTTTAGCTTCTATTTTAGTCTCGTTTAATCCTCGTTTAATCCATATAGATGCTTTTCTAGAAAGTCTATGTTTATGGTTATATAGTCTAAAATATTCAGTTCTATTTCTATTTGGTGTATTAGCCATTTGTATTTTGTTTATAGATTAACAGTTTATATTCTTTAAGTAAGAAAAACGCATAAAAATATTATCGAAATTAATTATAAATGTCGATGAATTTAGTTTATTTAGCAAAGCCTATTTATGGAGGTTGGGTCAGTTTTACTAGTCATTTATCCCTAAAGTATAATTACCCACTCTATAAAGTAGCAAAAAGGCACGAACTACATTCTAGAAGTTATGGCTATGGAGTAGAGTATAGAAATGTAAAGGCAGAAGATTTAGCAGATTTAGGGACGGATAATCTAATTATAACCGCACTAGATAAAAATTACTATGAAGTTTTACCATTATTTTATGGAGCATATCTAGTTATTCACGACCCTACAGAATTAAAAGACAAAAGGCTACACGAACATCTAGAATATTTCAATATAATAACGATTAGAAAAAAGGTTAGTAATTACCTAGAAGAAAAATTCGGTATTAATTCAATAGAGAATATTCACCCATTTTTTCCATTCAAAAAAACACTTTCATTTTCTAATAAAAATCCTAAAGAAAAATCGGGAGCAATCAGCATTAGTAGAATTGACTACGATAAGCACACAGAAATAATCCTAGAGGCTAATAAAATATTAGAGGCAGAAGGTAAGCCAAAAATAGAAATTTATGGTAAATTAAATGAACTATATGCCTATCATAAATTAAGAGACTACGATTTCTATAGCCAATATAAGGGTTGTTTTCCTAAAACATTTACCGACTTAGAAAAGCTATTAATAGACAAAAAATTTGTAGTAGATATGTCGGCAATAAAAGGCGATGGTGGCGGAACTCAATATAGTTTTTTAGAGGCTTGGTATTTAGATTGTGTATTAATAATTAGTAGTAAATGGATTGTAATGGATTGTTGTAGTCCTAAATGTAGCCCAGATTCGGGATGCCTAAATGGCTACAATTCAATTATAGTAGATAATGCCGACGAGCTTGTAGAAGAATTAGACCCCGCAGAAAGTGCGATGCGTAGTTATAAAAAATGGGCTAATAAAGTCCTACAAAAACATATAATAGAAAATGACTGGGAAAAGTCAAAATTGAGCTCTAATGTATAATTCGAGATAAGTATTTTTGTTATTACAAAAATAAATAAAAAAATTAAAAAAATTGATTTGAAGAATAAAGTGTAAATTAAAGCACATAAAAAGAAATGAATAGTATAAAGACAAAGATGGATATTTTAGAATTTGTAGAGAACAACGGAATTAATGTAATGCCTCTTCCACTAAACTTTCCTAGTGGAGGTAAAAAGGCTAAAGAAATAGATTTTAAAAAGGCAGTCAATATTTTTGGAAATTTGAAAAATTGTAGCTACCACACATTAGAGAAAACTGATTATGTAAAGCATTTATTAGATAGCTACCCAGATGTAGAGCATATTGCCCTTAGAACTAGGGGCGTAGCACAACTAGATTTTGACCTATACGACGGCATAGAGTATAGTAAAGAAGTAATTGATTTTTATGAATATATTAAGAAAAACACCCCCTATTATAAATCGGTATCTAAAAAGCGGGGCATTCACGCATTCATTATTATTCCTACAGAGTGTTATTATTCTAGTATTTGGAAATCTAAGTGGAAGCAACCGCAAAACTCTAAAGAAGCTGTAGTAGAGTTATTGAGCGGAATATGGGGTTGGGCTAGTAAAAATAATAGTATTGAGAACGCCGACAAGCCTATTATAAAATTAGATTTTGACGAAGTAGCAAAATTATTTACAAAGCCTTTTAAAACTAGCACCAAGTCGGCTAATAAAGCTCTACCTAATTCACAGCCTACAGAAATAGTAGAAATAAATGAAAGTGAAATGACCGACTATCAAAAAATGCTATTAAATTGCGGATTATTGATAGACCAAGGCGACCTTGATGCCTACCATTCTTGGATTAGGTGGGTTTCGGCTCTAGCTAATGATTCGCCTAAAAACTGGATTATCGCAAAGAAATTATCTAGTTTATCAAGACATTATGACCTACCAGAACTAGAAAGGTTATGGACTAATGTATCGCCTAAAAACAGTATAGGCTCATTTTATCACTATTGTCGTCTAGGTAATGAAGAGCGTTTTAGGACTATAAGAATGCGATACCATTTATCCCTACAAAAAGATTTTTCAACAGACCACGAACTAGCTTGTTATTTTTTAGAAAATCAAGGTGAGGATATAATCTATAAAGATGACGACATTTATCACTATCAAAAAAATAGGGGTTTATGGCTTTTAGACAATAAAAAGACTTTCGGCATTTTACATAGAAAAGTGAGGGACGAAGTTTCTAAATATTGTAGAGACTTTTTAACGGAGACTACTGATTTACTATCCGGAAATCTAGGTGCTGATGAGCGTGAGCGTCTAGAAGAACTAGAGAAAGAAATTCGTAGTTTGCGTATTAGGTCTAAGAATGTAGCTAAAGATGATAGTATTTGTAAAATGGTAAAACAATTATTAAGCGAGACACTAACAGATATAGAATTTGATTTAAAAGGTAATCTATTTTCGTTTCGTAATATAACATTTAATCTAGACACTTGCGAACCTACAGTCCCGTTGAGAGAAGACTATTGCTCGCAGACTACTGGTTATGACTATGAAGAACCTACTGAAGAAATGGTGGCTGAACTAGGTGAGCTAGAAGACACTATATTCCCTATTGAAGAATTAAAGACATATTACCGTAGTGTAATGTTTAGTTGTTTAGTAGGACAGAACCCCGAAGTATTTATTCTAGCGAATGGTAATGGTGGGAACGGGAAAGGAGTATGGCACGAATTAATGACTAAAGCGGTCGGGGATTATTTCTACAAGGCAAAATGTAGTATTCTTCTACAGAAGGGCAATAGTCTAGCTGACCCCGATTCGCCTAGTGCGGGTATAGCTAATATGGACGGCAAGAGAGTAATTCTAATGACTGAGCCCGAACAAGGGAAGCGTATTAACAATTCGCTATTAAAAGAATTAACGGGAGGTAATGAAATTAGTGCTAGAGCGTTGTATTCTAACAAGACTAAAGTAAGACTAGCGGGGACATTTATTATGGAATGTAATGAACGACCTAAGCTACAAAATTGTAATGGTATCGGCGAACAGCGACGATTAATTGACTTTCCATTTGTATCTACTTTTCATATAGACGAGGCTGAATATAATGCTGACCTAGAAGCTGGTGTAGAATATGTATTCAAAGGTAATCCATATTTTAAAACTCCTCAATTCCAAGATAAATATAAAAACGCATTCATTAGACTACTACTCAATCACAAGAAAAACCTTAAAGATGCTTCTATATTAGAACTAATTAAGAACCCTCCTAAAATGGTAAAAGACCGGACGCTCGCTCATATTAATTCTAGTAATGATATTCTACAAGAATTAAATGCCCTAGTTGAGAGATTGCCTAGAGAAGGTAATAAAGACGAAAACTATGTAAAAATCAAAGACATATATAATGATTTTAAGCGTAGTAGCTACTGGGATAACCTTAGTAAAGCTGATAGACGAGAATTGAATTTTACTAAATTTACACACTTTCTAGAGACTGACCGAAACTTTAGGAATTATTATTGTAAGAAACTATCAATCGGCGGAGGTAAAACTAGTGCTAATAATGTATTAATTTATTGTAAGAAGATTGAAGAGGATTGCCCTAGTGAGGAGGACGCTTTCGGTCTATAAATAGGTATATATTGTTGCGAAAAGTATTTAAGTGTAAATTGCTAGACATATTAAAGGAGATGACTAGACCAAGTGGAAGTAATAACAAAAATGCTAGGTATGTAGTATATTATTCACCAAAACACTATGAAGAGCCTAGAATGGATAGTTTTAGTAGTATTAGTGCTATTGCTAAATATTTAAAAATGTCGAGAACTACTATTTATAACCATATAAAAAGCGGGCGATGGGATTTTTATGCCCGAGATAGAAAATATTACGAAATAATGAAATTAGATAAGCCAGTATATATAGAAGGTTGTTTAAATTAGTTTTTTATTTTCGAGTGCTATTATAATTATGGATAATTATAGTTATAAAGTCTATTATAAGACTAAAAAAAATAATATAGAAATATTTAGATTTTACAGCGACATTAAATCTATATCTAAAGATTTTAATATAACAAAAGAAATGGTTTATAATTTGTATTCTAAAATAGGTGTCGTGAGCCACCCTACAATTACAAAAATAGAACGGCAGGCTGAACCCTTAAGAAAACCTAAAAAAATTGTTGTTAGTTTTGATTAGAAAGTGCTGAAAGTGTTGAATTTTGCCCCCGAAACTGATAAGTATTTAATATTAATATTAATTACCTCGTGAAAGGGAATTGCTGATTTGAGGGGCAGATTTTAACCTTTTTGACCCTTTCTAAAAACTAGATTTAATAGGGGATAAGACCCCATTTACCATAACATTTATTATTGTTTTTACACTAGGCGTTCCAGCGTCGGGTATAAAATCTATTTGGATTCCATTTCCAGTAGGGATTAAGCCATTTATATCGTAGGTGTAATTATTAGGTTTTGTATCTACTGGAAAATCGCCTATAGAATATAATTGACTATTTGTATAATCTAGTTCATTTATTCTAAGTATGCCCGACATTCCAGTTGCTACAATATTAACACTAGAAACAACTAGCTCTCGAGAAGCGGGGACTAAATATAGACCATTATGAGTAGTATTTTCGGTAGGCTCAATAGAACCATAAATAACTGTTTGACCCGAATTTGTAATAGTAATTTGACCCGTATTTGAATTACTAGAACCGGAAGTTAGAACAAAAGCCCTATGAACCATTTTCCCCGATATTCCTAATGGATAGACATTACCAGCTGGAGCTACTAATGAATAATCTAAAGTTTGTATAGTATCACTAGCATCTACATAAATAATTCTAACACTTCTAGCACCAGACCCCCCCGCGACATCATTAACATTAGGAGCATATATATATAAATTATCACTACTACTAACATTAAATTTATAGTTTTGAAGTCCTAAAGTTCTAGTTGTATTAGGATTAGATTGATTAAGAATAGCTTGTATATTTACTTTAGTAAAATCTTCGTGAAGTCCCCTAACCATATCGCTGTTCCAGTTATTAGCAATTCTAGTCAAGCTAGTATCGGCAGTAATTCCTATTTCAGTATTTAATAGTGTTTGCGAACTAAATTGATTATTAATAGACACTCCACTAGCTAATTCTAATGTGCCTTCTACTCCACTATTTAAGACTTCTAAAGAAAAAAACATTCCACTAACTGCGAACCGTTTAAAAAATGTAGTCGAGGCAGTTAGTATTTTTGAAAAAACTAGTGTTTTTCGCCCTCCGGTCGATGAATGACTAGGGTATGTATATATATTTATTGTAGAAGGTTGGTCGCTCCAACAACTAATATTTAAGCAACTATAAGGCATAATAGGTATTATATTACTTTCGTATCCAACAGTTTCGAAAACTCCATTAAAACTAGCACTAGGGTAAAAACTATAGTCTTGTGGCTCAATAGGCATTATATTATAATATTATTATTAGTTTTTTATTTTAAAAAAAAATCTATTACCTTATTATAAAAAAAATGTCTAACACAGCATCAACATCTAAAATGATTAGTTTAGTTCCTACAAATGGGACTGAATTTCAAGTAGAACAAGGGCAGAAGGTTATTTTTGAATTACCACCTAATTTAGGTCTAGTAAAAGGTCGCGATTCGCATTTAATTATGGATGTAGTAAATAATAGTGGGGATAGTCGTAGATTAGCTTTAGAAGGAACAGCTGGAGCAGATGCCCTAATTTCTAGAGTTGATATTTATTCATTAAGGAACGGCACTCATTTAGAAACACTAGTAAATTATAATCAGTGGGTTTCTATGGCCAATCAGTATTTATATGAGGATAAAACTAATCTACAATCCCTAACAGGATGCGGTAGCCAAGTTTATGTAAATAGTTTTTCCGCTAGTGAAGGTAATATAGTCCCTACAACAGCTGTAGCTAATTCAGTAGAAGACACTATTTTATCGCCTATAAATGGAACTACTGGAGCTCCCGCCTACAATTTTAGAAGATTTACTACTCCATTAAAAGCTGGTTTATTAAGATGGTGGGATAGTGAAAGATTATGCCCCGTTTTAGCATTTGGCGGTCTAAGAATAGAAATTACATTAGAAAATCCAAAAATAGCTCTTCACTCAATCAACGCAATCGACGCAACTAGCACTGAAAAAGATATATCGTTTGATGGAGGTGGTTTAGAAATAGCAGACGGTCAAGCTGGAGCTAATATTCTTACTACTAATGATATTACTGTAGAAAATTGTGGTTTTTCAGTAGGCAATCTAGTTAAAATTAGGTCGGCTGAAGGTCTCGATTCAACCGATAATGTTATTACAGCTATAACCGATAATGGAGGCAAAGTCCAATTTACTATTAGTGGAACTCCCGTCCCCGCCACACAGACTGGTATTAATATTAGACTTAGAACAGATGATAGAAAAGCTAGAGTCCGCCCACAGTTTAGAGTTTTAAGCGTAGCTCCACCCCAAGAAATGATTAGCAAAGTAGCTAGTGGTTTTGAATATGAATTTACTACTTATGACTACCTTACTAGTTCTCTACTTTCATCAGCATTACGCCATCAAGTAGAAGTTAATTCAGTAGCCACTAAAGCATTATGTATTATGTCTAGTTTTACAGATTTAGCTGGTTTAGAAAGAGGCGGAACATCTAGTTATTTTGTTAGTGCGACCCCCGAGCAATCTAATTTAAATAGCGTCCAGTATTTTCTCAATAATAGATTACAGCCAGTCCGTGCCTACAATCCAAGATTAAAGAATGAAAAAGTTGTAGCTATGAATGAATTATCTAAAGCATTTTCTAGTATTTCTTATGAAGCATTAGATTTAGGAAACGCCGATGGTAAAAATCTAGAATTTTACACTAACACTTTCGCTATAGCAAGACAGTTAGCTAAACGCCCCTACTATTTTGATTTAAAAATGGCTGAAGGACAGATTCGATTAGGTTTTAGTGGAACTAGAACAGAAAATCACACAATAAATAACTATGTATGGTCTAAAAAAGTTGTTGTTGTTAGTGGCGATGGAAATGTAGAAGTTGTATTATAAAATATTAATTCTAATTTTATTTATTTTTTTTCTCACTAGATTTTATAAAAAAAATGCCTAGTCAAAAATTATATTTTTCTATTCCTCCTTTAAACGATATAAACACGGGAACTAATGCCGGAGCTATTACTGGTGGATTTTCTACAAAAAACGGAAATGCTAATATTAAATTCGCTTTAGGAGCCCAAGATAGATTATTAGACACTAGTGATATGTATTTATCGGGTCAAATTATTATGGTGAATGCCGACGGAACGCCCCTAACAATTACAGCGGGGTCTATGCCTAAAGCCAATTATAGTGCCCAGAATGGGACTACATTACAGAAAACATCAAATCAAAATATATCTAATTTTGCTGGTGTAGAAACTATGATTAAAAGAATATTTTTACAGTCTAAAAAAACTAGTGTAAATATTAGCGAACATAGAGATTATCCTAAATATGTAGAAACTAGAAATGCTTGGACTAACAATAACGCCGATTATAGAATTAGTCCTATGATTAGAACTAGTGCTGGTGGTGTAGATGCTGGAAACACAAATAGACATTCAGTTCTAATGGATAATATAGGAAATGTTAGTAATATTACTAATATAGGCGACCCTAATTATGGTTCATTTTTTAGTTTTAAACTAGACACAGCCCTATTAAATAATTCACAGCCATTACATTTAGGGGCATCACAACTAGGAGGACTTCTTATTAATTTAGAATTAGCTAATGAAAACGGATTTTTCTATGAAAGATTTAAACAGTTAGGCACTAACCAAACTAGTGCTACAGGTCTCGCATCTAGTTATTATGTAGTCAAAAACCTTAGACTAGATGGGCGATTATTAGTCCCTACACCACAAGACCTAAACTCTTATAGTTCTAATTTTGTATTAAGCGATAGATTTTCACTATTAAACGATGTAAATTCTAGTGTTAATAGTGCTAAATATAGCCCTAATGTTAGTGCCGTCCGCTCTATGGTAAATCTATTTTTAGACCAGACTCAAGAAAATAATAGAAACGCAAATCAAGGCTCATTCCGTCTCCCACTAGGATTAAAAGACTATCAGCAAAATAAAAATAATGTTAGACAGCCACAAGATTTCGTTGTAGAAGTAGTCCCTAATTTATTAACAAAGACTACTTATGGAGGCGGTGGCTCTATTGACGCATCTACTATAGGCAATAAAGCTAGTATGGAAGGTGATGCCGAAGTCCGCAATTTTTTTCAAAGAGCCGTTCTAAATGGAGACCTAGCGGATAAAACAGTCTGTTCGCTTTCACTATTAAATAGACAGTTAGAAGCGGATTATGAAACTAGAGGTGCTATTAGTCAAGATGATGGTGTAGGTAAATTATTCGAGGCAAATGCTATGGGTGTAGGTCTAGATTATACCCACCATATGGGTCTAGTTTCTAACTATAGTGGCTCTGCTGACTATGATTTATTATTAAAGAGTGGTGTAGCTAGTGGAGACGCAGTCCTCCCTACAGACCGTAGAGATTTAGCCGAGCTTATGAATACCTATGTTAAAAACATATCTAGTTTTAATAGTGCTAACTTAGTAAAACAGATGTAAAGACCTATAGGTTATTTTGTCGGCATTTTAGAAAAACAGATGTAAAAGACCTATAGGTTATTTTGTCGGTTAAGTCAATTTTGAGTTCTATTATTTTATTTTTATTTGTTTTTCTTTGAATTAAAAAAAATTGATTTTGATTTTTAAAGAAAATATAAAGAAGATTACCCTTACAAAAATGCCTAACTTACCGTGCGGATTTAGTTTTATTGGTGAAGCCGATAATTGTCGGTCGCCGATGTTTAGAATTGTAAAATTACATAGAAAGAGATGCGAAATTTGTAGAGAACAGATTAATATGAAACATTTAAAGCCTAATACAAAAGAAGAGAAGAGAAATCTAAATAAATTAGTTAAAGACCTAGAGAGGCATAAACCTAATTCTCGTAGTAAAGACGCATATATAAAAAAACTACGCTTACAAAATGAATACAACGCAGACATTCTATCACAAGATAAAGCTAAAACAGATAAACTAGCTTTAAATGTTATGGATAATTATTCCCTAGGACGGGCTCAAGAGGCAATCGTAGGTGCTAATAATTCAAATCACGCAGAAACTTTAAAGAATAGAGTTATGCCTATGCTAGAATTGAAAGAAATGATTAAGAGAGATAAAGGCATTAAATTTATAGAAGCTGAAGATAAAGAATTTATAGTTAATATGATGTGTAAATTGCGTGAAAGTGATAGTGATAACGAACAGATTGAATGAATATAG
>CERP01045103.1_pt1 | contig 11980 bp, 7 predicted proteins | sample 530801 | NCBI WGS metagenome assembly CERP01 (sample SAMEA2620991, study PRJEB7988) | marine metagenome | biome: marine biome (ENVO:00000447); feature: surface water layer (ENVO:00002042); material: "saline water (ENVO:00002010), including plankton (ENVO:xxxxxxxx)" | depth 5 m | reverse complement strand
TTCTTCAACGTAGTTATTTAACCATGAGGTAAGCTATGCCACTCGTAAGTAGTTCTATACCAAACCTCATTAACGGGGTTAGCCAACAACCAGCCCCTACACGTTTGAGAACCGCCTGTGAGAACGCAGAAAACGCTTATATGTCTGTGGTATCTGGTTTACAAAAGCGGCCTAACGCTACTTATATGTCCACCTTAAACTTAGGTAACATATCAACAGATACAGCTATCCATGTAGTTAAAAAAGCAGCCACAGATCGATACGTCATTGTCGCTGGTAATGGTACTCTACAAGTGTTCGATCTGGACACAGGAGTAGGTAAAACCGTAACAGGATCAAACACTGACGGATACCTTACAACTACAACACCAGCGTCTTCTATGCGCTTTGTTACTATCGCAGATACAACGTTTATTCTTAATAGAGAAAAAACAGTAACAGGAGCGGCGGCGGCTGAAGATGGCACACGCTTAGACCCTTATAACCGTGTCTCCGTGTTTATAAAAAGAGCCGTAGCTTCCACAACATACGCTGTTTATGTAGACAATGTTCTAAAAGCTACTACAGCAACTAATTCTAATGTAGACGCAGCTTCCGCACTTGAAGGAACCGCAGAGATCGCAGAGGAACTTAGAGCGGACGCGGTAACCAAAGGAAACACAAATGTAGGGATAGTGGGATCGACTGTGTATTTCGATGTCCCTGTCGGTGCGGTTGTCACCGTTACAGATCAATTTGGTGGCGCAGCTATGCGTATCATCCAAGATAAAATACAAGAGTTTTCTGATTTACCCCCTACTGAGCGTGTAGGAAGACTTGTTAAAGTCATGGGCGATGCTCAAGAAGATGGCGATGATTATTGGGTTTATTTTGATGGTCAAGTATGGGTTGAAACATACGGCTGGAACGCAAAATATGTTGTAGATAACACCACACTTATGCACACGTTAGTGGATAACAACGATGGGACATTTACCTATGGTTCGCACAGTTTTGAAAACCGTTTAGTAGGTGATGACAACAGTAACGCTTTACCTAGTTTCATCAACAACACTATAAACTCTATGTTCCTATATAAAGGACGTATGGGGCTTCTGTCTGACGAGAATTTAATAATGTCAGAAACAAACTCCTATGAAAATTATTTCAGAACAACAGTTACCCAGCTTCTTGATACTGAACGTATCGATGTAGCATCTACTACAGGTAGAATTAACTTCCTTCAACACGCGGTTGCTTTTGGAGATAACCTTGTATTGTTTTCTGATAAACAACAATTCAAAGTTACGCAGGGGGACACAATTACCCCTCAGACGGTTGGCCTACAGCCTACCACAGCTTTCGATAGTTCTGTTGATGTTCAACCAGTGTCATCTGGGCCAAATGTGTTTTTTGCCGTTGATGGCCCAACATACGCAAGTATGCGTGAACTTTACATCGACAGCGACAACGAGCAATTTAACGCTTCCTTAACCACAGTACAAATACCTAAATATGTACCAACAGGTGTGAAGGGTCTTACTGTATCTACCTTTGAAGATATATTGGTTGTACTGTCTAAAAATGACCTTAGCACTTTGTACATCTACAAGTGGTTTGTTGATGGCAACGAGAAGGTCCAATCAGCTTGGTCTAAATGGCAATTTGATGATATCGAGATAATCGGTATTCGGTTTATCGATCAAGATTTGATAATGGTCTACAAAATGGGTGCAGAAATCCATGTAAGCCGTATCAGGGTTGAGGAAACAGTATCTGTACAGACAGACACTCCTTTGTTGTTGGATCACAAATTACCAAGAAGCAAAACAACAACAAGTTATGATTCCGCTACAGATAAAACAACAGTAACGCTTCCTTACGCTTACGCTAATACAATGCAATTTTGGACACAATCATCACCCTACGGTAATCCTCTTGTGGCTAGTAAAACATCCGATACAGTATACGAATTGACCGGAGACCATACAGCTACAGATTGGGCTGGGGGTGTCCCTTACCTGTTTAATTTTGAAGTATCCCATCAGTTTGTTAGAGGTGAAGCGGGTGGCGGTGAAGTCTCCATTCAAGATGGTAGAGTTCAATTACGTTATATGTCCGTGTTGTATCAAAATAGCTCATATTTTGTGGTTACTGTTAAACCTACAAACCGCAACGAAAATAAATATGTATTCACAGGACGCATCTTTGCGTCTGCAAACAACCTGTTAGATACTATGCCGTTTGACACTGGCGAATTCAGGTTTCCTGTAATGTCTAAGAACACAGATGTTGTCATTAAGCTAACATCAGATAAGCCCTTCCCGTGTGCTTTTGGTTCTATTGAGTGGGACGCAATGTACTACCCAAGAACTAAAAGGATATAAAATGTACACAGTAAGGGATGCCAAACCCCAAGACCTTGTATGGATATCAGATCATATGAGAGCATCAGATGCAGCGGAAATAGCAGCAACATCAGGGGTCTCCCCAGCCAGTGCCATGGCGATTGGAAAGGCTTATAGCCCTTACTTGAAAGTGGCCTGTCTGGGAGAAATACCTGTTCTGGTCTTTGGGGTTTGTCCTACAGATAACCCTATGGTTGGTAAAGTTTGGATGTTGGCTACAAATATTCTTCAGAACCCTAGAGCGAGAAAATTGCTTGCTAGATACTCAAGAAATTGGGTTGAAGATATGCAATCTATTTACCCTGTTCTGACAAACATAACTGACGCAAGAAACACTATTCACCATAAATGGTTAAAGTGGTGCGGCTTCAGGTTCATTCAAAAACTAGAACACGGTCCTGTTGGGGCTGCGTTCTTTGAGTTCGTAAGGATTAGAAACCATGTGTGACATTGGCACTGCCATATCAGTTGGTGCAGGGATTATAGAAAAACAAGCTGAGATAAGTGAGAACAACGCTAGATCAGCTAGAACAAGAAAATCAGCTATAGGAAGCCTTAACGCTGAATCAGATGCAGAACAACAAAAGTTTGCTGATGATAACACAGCGGCGGTTCAAGAAGCTTATGAATTACACCTTACAAACGCTTTTGACCGTTCTGTAGCTATGAACCAAGCGGCTGATAGTGGCGTATATGGAACTTCTGTAAATGAGGGTTTGTTCGCTACGATTAACAAAGGCGCAAGAGAAGACAACAGGTTCTACCAAGAGTTACGAAGCCGCCAAAGTCAGTTCGCTATTAACATGGCTAGTCTGGAAGCAAACACAATATCACAGATAAATTCTGCTCCTAGAGACAACTCAAGCCCACTTATGGGTGCAATAGCCCCAATGAGTAAAGCGGCTAGTGATGGTAAATTTGACGAGTATTTAGCATAATAGAAGGGTTTAGAATATGGCTACCACTAATTCACGATCCTTCAGGGCTTCCGTGTCTACAGGCAGAAGAGCCTTTCAATCATCCATAACACCAAAGTCTACTTTTTCTACACAAGCAGCCACTAAAAGCCCGTTAAGAGGACTAGCTAAAGCCCTTGGGTTAGCTGGTGATATCGCAGATCGTCAACAAAAATTACAAGATGAATCTGATAAACAACGTGGACTGATGGAAAGCTTGGTGTCTAGTGCAGATAAAGACCCTGCATTAATCAAAGCCAAAGAAATGTACCCCCAAGAGAGCCTTGCTTTTATGAGTGCTTTTAGAGAGGGTCATGCAAAGCTTTGGGCGCAAAAAAAGCATACCGCTTGGAAACTTGAATATAACACTTGGGAGCATAAAAACGAGAACGATCCCACACACTTTCAGGATTGGTTGGCTAAGAAAATTGGGGACGCACGATCAGTCATTGGTGATAACCAATTTGCTATAGCAGGGGCAATGCCCGTCTTTAACGAAGCTATCCACAACATGACAGCGGCACACACCAAATACACTGGTGATCGGATTATTGCAGAAGAAGAGCAAAACATCCTTGAAAGAATTGACCAAACTGTTCAAAACAGGAACGTCGATAACCCTACACACCCTTCTTATGATCCTAAAGGTTCAAGCCTGTTTGCCTATATTAACACTGAGATTGGAATGGCCTCAAAGAAGGGTCTGGACGCTACCAAGATTAAAGATCAGATACTCACGAATTTGTTAGCTACCGCTGACGCATATGATGATGATAATCTGTATGAACTTATAATGACTAGCAGCGACAGTGGTTTGTTGAAGCTTAACCCTGAACAACTTTTGAAGGTAGAAAATTCACAGTTAAACCACCGCCAAGAGCGTGATGCAGAAGATGCTGATATCGCCGCTCAAGCCAAAGCCCTTAAAAAAGAAGAAGAAGATACCTTCTTAGGGTCGTACCTAACACGCTTTGCTAATAAAGATTATCGGATGGATGATATTCCACCTGAATTAATCAAAAAATATCCAAAAGTTTATACGGCAATTCAATCAGCGTTAACGCAGATGCGGAAAGCAAATGATTATGTTAACCCTCAAGATGAAACCAACGCTGTAATTGAAATAAACCGTGTAATCTACAGTGAAGACTTTAAGAAATTACCTACTCCACAAAGAGTATCCTCACTTACCAATCTGATAAAAAATAAAGAATTACAGTTATCAGAAGGTACAGTAAGTAAGCTATACGCTACGGTTGGTAAAGACCCTAAAGACACTAAGATTTTCCTTAACAATGCTACAGTTAAAACATCTCACGCTCCTCTTGTAAAAAGCATAAAAACATCCTTAGACAGTAAAAATACAGATTTTGGACAATTAGTGACGGGTACTGCCGCCACTACGTTTGAATCACTTATGGCTACATATACGGCTGGTATTGATACCGCTGGTATGGATGCTGTAGCGGCTTCAAAAAAGTACACTGAAGCAGCGGAAGCTGTACTAGAGCATATGTTAGAAACTGAGAGTGGGTTTTACTCTAAAGTGGAGAGTATTCTTGCCAGAACAGGCGAAGATGCTGTAAATCTCCCTCGCCCTCTTATGAGAGCTTACACAAAAGAGACAACAGACAGGAATGCCGCTGCAAAGGCCGCCGCAGAAGCTGATAAGATAAAAGCAGAACAAATACGGCTACAACTTGAAGAAGCGGCTAGACTAGAACAAATAGCGGCAGAAGCTTTAGCCAAAGCAACTCAGGAAAAAGCTGACCAAAAAGAGACTGAAGAGAAAGCGCAAGAAGACGTTGATAGTGCGGAGAACCCAGAGGAAGTACCTGACGTTCCCCCATACGAACCTACTGTCCTAGAAAACGCTGGAACTGCGGCTTTGGACGTAATCAACGATCTCTTAGGAAGTACCAAAGAAGCTGACGCTTTTAAGGCTAAACAGCAATAAAAATAAAATCACTTAAAATGAGAGGTGACTGATGGAAGCTATACCAGCATCCGCAGAGCAATGGCTTGCGGAAAACGATAGCCCCGCAGCCCGTGCAGCTTTTGATAAACTGTATGGAACGGGACAAGCTGACACATCCCTGAATGTCACCCCTGAAGAACCAGAAAAAAGCTGGTCAGAAATAGCAATGGACGCTGCCGCAGATTTTGGAGAAGGACTAATAAGGTCTCCTATTTCTGTGGCAACAGGTCTTGTAGAAGGTGGGATCACAAATCCTTATAAGTTTGCAACTCAATTCACAGGTGATGTTCTTTTTGATCTTGAAAACAAAGATAACAAATCTTTGATGGATAGGTTCTCCTTCCTCTCTGGTGATGAAATCGCTGCCAGATACGCTAAAGGAGATACCTCTCAACAACCGCTAACTGAGCAAGCTGTTAATTATATCCGTGAGGGTAAAATTGATTGGCTTGGAGTGGATGTAGGAAAAGATGAAACCGTAACGGGAAACTTTGCTACAGAAGGTTCTAAGTTTGTTGGTGCATTGGTTGGGGTAGGTAAGGTTGTTAAACTAGCTAAACCGCTTTTAGGTTTGAAAACCGCTACCACAACAACACGGGCCGGAACAGCTACAGCCGAAATTGCAAAGAGTGCGGCGGCTATTGGTTTAGCCTACGAAGGTAAGGATGGTCGTTTAACGGACTTCCTTGTTGAACTAGGTGTTCCTGATGAGTACGTCATCGACTACCTCAAAAGTGACCCTAACGACAGTGATATAGAGGGGCGTTTCAAAACTGTCCTTGAAGACACTTTGTTGTTCGCTCCGTTAGCTATTGTGGTCGGAAAGCTTGTCAAAGCGGTAAGACGCGGTGACACTAAGGAAGCTGAGGAGTTAGTTGAGAGTGTAGAGAGACTAGATAATGCTCTCCAACAAGTAGATGAGGTAAGACCATCTGAGCCAACAGCCTTAAACAACGGCACACAATTGGAGCTTTTTCCTGATAAAAAACCAACAAAAGCAGCAAAACCGGCGCAAGCCGCAGATGAAACTACTATTGTAAATGACGTTGACGCTAATCAATTGGATTTGTTTGATGCAGCCACTGTTGGAGAGAAAAGCATCTCTAAGCAAATGGCAGATGCTGTTGACGTTGATTTTGTTAACAACACCCCAAAGACCCCTGACGTAGCCTTTAAGGTCACAAGGGATCAGCAAGCTAAAATTGCACAAAAAGTTGATGATGTTAAAGCGGGTGATTTTGTTGATATGGGATGGCGGTCTCCCAAGCTGATAAACTCAATGGATGAGGTTGACGCTGAGATAACCGCTTACGCAACAGTATTAGCAAAGCAATTTAAAGCTAAGAACCAGACCCGAACAGAAAAAGGGTGGAAACAAGAAGCTGGTCGAATAGCAACTAACCTTGCAGAAATGACAGGAAGAAGCACTAACGAGGTTCTTGATTCCGTTAAAGGGTTCGATGACCCCTCTTCCATGGCTGCACAGTTAATGGCTAGAGAGAACTATGCTTTATCGCTTTCTAACCATATCGTCAAACTCGCTAAAATGATCGATGACCAAAGGTTAAAACCTGACGCGGCAAAGATTACTGAAGCTGGTTACAAATCCCTAGATGAAGCCAAGATCGACGTTATGAAACTGCGTGAGTTAGCAGCTAACGTTATCGCCATGGCACAAGGCCAACGGTCTGATATCGCAAGGGCTATGAGGGCCATGCAAGTCATCCGTACAGGGAACCCAAGAATATCTAAAATCATTGCTCAAGAAGGTGGTGATTTGATCCGTGATTCAGACGCACTAATAAGCCGTTTGGCTGCGGAAGATTACGCTAGTCCCCTTACTAAGATACAAGAGATCGGTACAGCAAGACGGTTGTTCGATATGGCAAACAAGTTCCGTATCAACGCTATGCTGGCGGGTGTCGGGACACAACTTGTAAACACGATATCAAGTGGCACAAACGTTCTTCTAATACCTATGCAACAGCTTGTGGGTGGAATACTTACAAGTTACAGCAAAGCGGGGAGAAGAAGCACTTTACACGCTATTAAAACATATCAAGGTATGCTTGGTGGTTTTGTTGAAAGCATCAAAGCTACAGGAACAGTTTTGAAAACTGGTGACAGTGTTCTTGATGTATCTAACAGTAAGATTGAAATCCCACAGGGATCATTAACAAACAGTAAAGCCGCTAAAGTGGTTGATGCTGTTGTGACAATCCCTACTCGTTTCTTACTTAGTGTTGATGAGTTCTTTAAACAATCAGCTTACAGAGGCAAAGTTTTCGCTGATGCTCACTTTGAAACAATACTGGATGGAACAATCCCTTCAGCTAGAAAAGGTGAGATTAAAAGAAAAATAACCAGTAAGTTTGATGAGAATGGCGGGGCGGCTGATCCTGATGCTTTATTACAAGCTCAGAGAAGCACGTTTACTGAACCTTTAGAAAGAGGGTCATTAGGTTACGCAATTCAACAAATGGCGATTAACAGTCCATTAGTTCGTATCATCCTTCCTTTTGTTCGCACACCAATCAACATTCTATCACAAGGTTTCCAACAGATACCGGCAGTCGGGATGCTATCTAAAAGGTGGCGGCAAGATATCGCAGCGGGTGGTACAAGAAGACACCAAGCTTTAGGTCGTCAAGCTATCGGAACAGCCATGATGGGCTGGGGTTACATGATGGCTGAACAAGGCCGTATAACAGGCGGTGGCCCAAGAGACCCCCAAGTACGCAAAGAGTGGCTGAAGTCTAATCAACCCTATTGTTTTCGTTCTGTGGATGAAGAAACGGGTGAAATAATCTGGACACCATACCAGAGACTTGAACCGTTTACTTATCCATTAGCTCTTGTAGCTGACTTTCAGGCTATCATTCACGATCAGTTTGACGAGGATAATCCTGATAAGGTCGAGTGGGCTAAAGAGGCTTCATTTGCTGTCCTTCATGCGTTCATGGAGAACACAATCAACAAAACCTTTACTCAAGGTATTGCTGGTTTTGTGGATGCTCTTAACGATAAAGATGGTCGTGCAACTGAGAAGTTTGTGAATAGCACCGTCGGTTCGTTTGTACCTAACATCATTCCGCAAGTTCAGAACGATCAACACCAGAGAGAAATCCGTGGTGTGTTCGATGCTTTGCGAAACAGGATCGGTATGAACAACGATATCGACAGAAGACGTAACTACATGGGTGAAATTATATTCACCAATAAAAATAGAATGAACCCGTTTGCAGATGTGGTTCTCAAGCCTGACCCACTACAAAACGAATTAACCCGTTTGTCAGAGAAGACTAAAACAGGCGGCTTTGGTTTACCTACAAGTACAAAAATTGACAGCTACCGTGATCTAAAAGACCTCATGTATAGCCCAACACAATCTTATTACGATAAGTGGATTGAGTTATCTGGGGAAATAAAGATCAACGGTAAAACTCTCCGTCAAAGCATGACCAATTTTGTTGAGAGTGATCGCTATGACCGTATGCAAGACCCTGATGGTGATAACACAGGGCCGCGTGTCGATGGCTTAAAAAAGATCGGATCGCTCTACAGGCTCCGCGCTGAGAACATTCTCAAACGGGAAAGCCCAGAGTTTCGTCAGTTACTGGATGATAAACGAAAAGCTAGAAGAGACATAAAACGCTTCTTAGATAACCCAAGATGAGGAATAGTAAATGGCACTCGCTAATGTGACCTATAATGGTGATGGTATTGAAACTAACTTTGCCATTACCTTTGCCTACCTAGATAGAACCCATATAGCAGTGTCTGTTGATGGGGTTGATACAACCGACGTTAGTTCCCTTTACCAATTCTCGTTTGTAGATGACACTCATGTGTTAATCACGGCGATTGCAGGGGGAGTTGCAGTCGCTTCTCCAATACCAATTAAGATATCACGGGTAACACCTACTGCATCATCAGCGACTACGTTTGCTGACGGTGCGGTAGTCCGTGCGTCTGCTTTGAACGCAAATACAGACCAGTTACTGTACATAGCGCAAGAGGTTAAAGATCAAGATATCTCCCGTATGGGACTAGATACTGACGATAAATTCGACGCACAAAGTAAAGTTATTAAGAACGTAGCTAATCCTGTCAACGCACAAGATGCTGCTACTAAACATTATCTTGAGAACACTTGGCTTTCAGCGGCAGATAAAGCACAGCTTAACAGTCTCAACTTAACTAACCTGAACACAGTAGCCGCCCGTAACGCGGACATTGTGACAGTAGCGGCTAGAGATGCTGATATCGGAACTGTTGCTGCTAGAGATGCTAATATAGGCACTGTAGCTGCAAGAGATGCCAATATAGGTACTGTAGCGTCACGGGATGCTGATATTGCGACAGTAGCCGCTAGAGATACTGACATAGGCACAGTAGCCGCCAGAGATACCGATATTGGTACAGTAGCTGGTGTATCCACTCATGTAACAACAGTAGCGGGTATCGATTCAGATGTAACTGCCGTTTCTGGTAAATCTACTGAAATAGGACGATTAGGAACTGCCGCAGCGGTGACTGATTTAGGCATATTAGGTACTACAGCCGCTGTAGCCGATATGAACACACTTGCTGCAATCGGTGGTAACATCACAACTGTAGCTGATATCAGCCCTAATGTGACTACTGTGGCTGGGGTATCGACTGACGTAACAAGCGTTGCTGGAATAAGCACCGACGTAACCACACTAGCAAATGCCTTATCATCTGTTACTACATACACTGTTACTGTGTCTGGTGGTGTGTATGTTCTTGATGGTTCCAACAACCCTGCATTAACGTTTGATCGTGGTAATACCTACATATTTGACTTGTCAGATGCTAGTAATTCAGGGCATCCGTTGGCATTTAAAAATGGATCAACTTCTTATACAACAGGCGTTACAACCACAGGAACTGCCGGTCAAGCAGGGGCCAAAGTAACGATTGTCGTTGATGCGGCTGCACCATCAAGTGGACTGATTTATTATTGTACTGTCCATGGAAACGCTATGGGCAATAGCATAACCACAGTTACAAGTAATTTTGCTGTAGTAAGTAGTAATATCGGAAACATTAATACTGTAGCAGGGTCGAACACTGAAATAACCTCGGTTGCGACATCGATTGCAAATGTGAACTCGGTAGCCGGTACATTAGCTGCTGTTACTTCATTTAATGATTTGTTTGAAGCTGGTACATCTGCCCCCACCTCACCTAGTTCTGGTGATTTGTGGTACGATACCACTAACAACCAATTAATGGTCTATGTGAATACATCGTGGCAAGTCGCTGGTTCTTATCTACAGGGTCTAACATCAACTCATGTTTTCACTGCAACCGCAGCGCAGACAACGTTCACAACGGACGATGCCAGCCAAACCATGACAATCTATGCGAATGGCAATACTCTTGTATTCAAAAATGGCATCCGCTTAGTTGAAGGGGCTGACGCTAGTACAAATGATTATCACATTAGTGGTAGCAGTGTAGTCCTTAACGCAGGGGCAACCGCTGGTGATATTCTGTATGTTGAGGTGTTTACAAAGATAAGCACAACGCAAGAAGCTTCTTTGGACGCTCTTGTAACATCAGCAACAACACAAGCTAATACAGCTACAACTCAAGCTACAGCTAGTGCAAACAGTGCTACGGCTGCGGCAGCATCAGCTACGACTGCCACAACTCAGGCTACAGCAGCAACAACAGCAAAAACAGCTAGTGAAACTGCAAAGACTGCTGCTGAAACAGCAAAGACTGCGGCAGAAGCAGCATTCGATTCTCTGGATGATAAATATCTTGGAGCAAAATCGTCGGCTCCAAGCACCGACAATGACGGTGATGCGCTTGCTACTGGTGCAATCTACTGGAACAGCACAGGTAATACATTACAAGTTTGGGATGGTTCTTCATTTCAGCAAGGTGCATTCACGGCTGGCAGCTTGCTTGCCAATGTAGTTGAGGACACAACTCCTGTGCTTGGAGGATCGCTTGATGTTGGAACGAATAGTATTGTTTCTGTGTCTAACCGCGATATTAACGTCACTCCAAATGGTACTGGCTCTGTGGTTCTTGATGGACTGAATTATCCACAAAGCGACGGGACTACAGGACAATTCCTCAAAACAGATGGATCAGGCCAGCTTTCATTTGGCACTGTGTCTACGCCTAGCTTGTCTAGTCTTGGCATAGCCAATCACAACAATTTAACTGTTGATGGCAGTGGAAATGTTGCGCTTGGCGCAAGCAGCGTATCATTTGGCACAAGCAAATGGGCAATTGTACTAGACGGTGATGATTTAGATTTCCAATACAACGGCACAACTGTTTTCAAACTTGCATCTAGCGGTGCAGTTACATCTGCTAACGACATTACAGCTTTTGGGAGTCCATAATGGCAACAACTAAAGCACTAAAAATGGCTGATCTCATCGATAACAATGGTGATGTTCAAGCCACCCACCTTGATAATGTTGCAGCCTTTCCCTCTGGATGGTCTGCGGCATTAGACGGGTCAGATATGGTTTTTATCTACAACAGTACGGAAGTCTTTAAGATCACGACAGCGGGGGCTGTTGTGGCGGCAGATAACGTAACAGCATATGGGACACCCTAGTTATGGCTATAGCAGCATCAGGCGCAGTATCATTTAGCGATCTTAG
>CERP01050711.1_pt1 | contig 11991 bp, 27 predicted proteins | sample 530801 | NCBI WGS metagenome assembly CERP01 (sample SAMEA2620991, study PRJEB7988) | marine metagenome | biome: marine biome (ENVO:00000447); feature: surface water layer (ENVO:00002042); material: "saline water (ENVO:00002010), including plankton (ENVO:xxxxxxxx)" | depth 5 m | reverse complement strand
CTGATAGTCCTATTCGTACCATCTGGGGATTCGTCAAATATAAGAGAACAAAGAGAAGCAATACGCACACTTACCATGCCCCCATCAACTGTAATAAAGTAGGTGCTGAAGTAGATATAAATGATACTAGGATTTACACTGCTATGCAGTTAAATCTAACACCCCTAGAGAAAGCATTTTCATGAAAGAACTAGATCCATCAACTATATCTTTATCAACACCCTCTAAATCATTTGCTTACGAACAGATATCAAGAGATATTGAGAGTTGTAATGATATTGAAGTATTAAAAGACGCACTGCGGTGCTATGTCAAACTATACTTCAAGCAACAAGAAACTATGTCATTTATTGGATTGCCAAATATCAGTGATGGGGATGATGGAGACTCGTAAGGAGAAACTAAAGTTTGAATATCACACTCCAAAAATTGATGATTATGTAAGATGGACTCGTTCTACTGGTTTAATAGATGAGGGATGGGTATACTTTGTTGATGATGCTTATATCACGATTGAAGTTGGTGTAAGAGATAAACCTAATTGCCAATATACCAAAAACGAAAGACATAAAAAGATTCATACTCTGATTGTGTGTCATAATTGTTATTGGCATGAAATTGAATACATAAAAAGCAGAAATTTATCAACGGAACAATGAGAAAATTATTATTGGCACTAGCAGCATCTGTTAGTTTAAGTACACCTACATTAGCAAATGATTTTCAATCGAACCCACTACATTATCCTGATGAGTATTTTTCATCTCACTCAATGGGTTGTCTCCTTTTACAGGAATGTAAAGATGGTGTTGTGGAGATTACTTCCATCAAAACGCTTGAAGATTATTACGGTAAGACATACAATGTAAGTTCAGAGTTTTCTACACTACTCAAACTTATCAATGATGTAGATTCAAAAGTATATCTAGCGCCACAGGCATATTTTCCAGTAGGACACCGTGGAGTATATCATACAGTAAGTAATCATTTCTATTTGAATGATGCTTTTATGAAAAAAGAAAGCACTTTGATGTCAGTTATGCGCCATGAGGGTTGGCACATGGCACAAGATTGTATGGCAGGAGATATTAAGAACACATATATTGCTGTAGTATTTGATGATAAAAAGATTCCACAGTTGTGGAAAGATATGGCAAAAGATACCTATCCTAAATCAGCACTACCTTGGGAACAAGAGGCAATGTGGACAGGTAGAGTTGAAGGTATGACAGTTGATGCTCTCAAAGCATGTAAAACTGGTGCGATGTGGGAGCAATATGATCCTACTCCATTGACTAAACAATTTCTTTTAGATAAGGGATTTATTAAGAACTAAATTATCCATGTGGAGACTATGGGCAAAGGCACTGGGTCAGAAAGAAGGTAGAGATGTAAAGGAAGCGGATAAAATTGCCATTATCCGCACACTCATTATGGCACAATTAGTCATCACTAATCTATTCATTGTGTCAGGAAATGTTAAAAACCTATTCTATGACACTAAATACATTCACTGTCCGGTCAAACAACTGACCACCACCCCTTGACTGCGGGTGGATTTCGTACTATATTGTTAAAGTAGTTCAGGAGTTCACCATGCCTTTCGCTTACATGCCTCAGAAAGCAAAGTTTCGCGTCACTCTAGAATTAGATGTGATGGATGATTTCTCTCCACATAATATTGATTGGGAGAAAGTTCTTGACATTCAGGGTTCTGAAAAAGTCAATGCTTATGTCGAAGATCTAAACACACCTGACAGATGGTGAACTAAATTAGTCAGGGAGACTAAATAAAATATATTAGTTCTCCCTGCTATGGCATTTTATATTACTAGACCCGCAAAATTAGACGGACGTACCGTGTATTATCATGGTGGAAACCGCTGGACTGATGAACCAGTGGGAAGAATGAATTATGATACAAAAGCAGAGGCAGATTCTCTGTTGGTAAATCCTGATGGGAAAAATGGTGGATTTTCAGGTGCTATCGTGGTGGAAGGATGAAAACATTTAGTCAATTTATCGCTGAAGCAGCATACGATCCAGAGATTCAGGGAAGATCTCAAATCAAACAAACTGGCGAGGGTGGACGTAAAGAACCTAAAAGAGACACTGCTAGTAGACGCGCACCTGGTGTAAAACCTAGAGTAAAAGCAACAGGTGGCGGACAATCTTCCCCTGTAGGTGAATATAAGACTAGAAAAGATGTAGGTAAGACACAAGCAAGGTCTGACCGTGAGCAACAACCAACGAAAGAAAGAGGGTCAGCAGAGGTAAAACAATCTTATGCTGATAAAGCAAAAGCAGAGAGAAAGAAAGCAGCACAGGCAAGAATAGCAGCAAGAAAATCTGGTGGTGAAGTAAAGAAGACCGCTACATCTTCAAAGGATGCTAGTAAAGAAGCATCTAAACTCCTGAAAAAGAAAGAGACTAAATCTGTCTCTCCTGGTTATAAACCAGCAAAGGCATCTGGTATGACTCGTCAAGAGAGAATGAAGCAACAACGTAAGGGTGAAACGATGTTGCGCGGTATTATGAAGAATCAGGAAACTGAAAAATATAAGAAAGAAACAGGCACCAATCCTGATGCCAAAGGTAGAACAAAAATCATGGGTCGCGTTCATCGTAGGATGTCAACATGAAAACATTTCAAGATTTTCTATTAGAAGGTCCACAAGGTGTGGGTGATTATTCTACATCAGGCACTGAAGGTGGTTCATCTAAATCTTTTACAAAGAGACCTAGCACTGGTATAGGTTCCGCCTTAAAAGGTGCTGCTAAAAATGCTGTTCAAAGCATCAAGAATGCTGGTAAAAATACAGCAGGATCTGAACAGAAACGTAAACCACAACCATATAGAAATAAAAATAAAGAAGCAACACCTAAACCTGAAAAGGGTGGAGCATTAGCAAAGAGAACAACCTCTGATGTTGTTAAGACAGCAGCAAAAACTGCTGCTAAATCACGTCCTATGCTAGGAATGGCACAGCGTGGTGATATTAAGAAGAGATTGGCAGGTGGTTCAAGTGCTATCACCAAGAAAAAAGAGACTAAACCAGCACAACAGTCAGGAATTGAACCAGTAAGAGTCACTGTTCTTGGTAAAAAGAGAGCAGGTTATCTCGGTTCAGGTGATAAGAAAATATCACCATCACAGAAGAGATTGCCTGGTAATTAAAGTTAGTAACCTTGAAATGTCTTCTATGGTGTAGACATTGCTTGATTCCATGAATCTTGACACTCAACTTGAAAGTATAGTTGAAAGACTATATGATGCTGTAAATGTGTGCTATAATGTAGATTCTCGCTCTGATGATAATGAGCAGAGTTATCCATATGCTACTGGATATTCTCGCGCCGCAATGATTGGAGCAGCAGAGGATTTAAGGCATATTATTAGTGATTATCGTTCTATTAGTTGTGAGGAATCATGAACTATACTAAAGAACAACTTATTGATGCTCTTGTTCATGAGTGGGAATACCTGTGTCATGATGATTATGACCCTGAAGATCAAACTCCTGAAGAATATCGTGAGGATTTGAATGAAATGACCATTGAACAATTAGTAGAAGAAACATCAACGGGAGAAGGTTACACCCTTGATGAATTTATGGAAAATCACGGGTAATTATTGTTAGTAACCTCCAAACGTCCACTACATTGTAAGCAACCACATTATGAACAACTCATCCACCATCATTCGCGAACTTCAAGAATTGCGTAAAGTATGGCGCACACAAAACTTCTCATACACTAAAGAGCAGCAGTCACGTTATACTGAACTGACTGAACTTCGTCGCGCATTTATTACACATTGGGAAGAAAATGGTCTAGTTTGGAAAGGTCCATCTAACGTAGGCAAAGCAACAACAACAGCACAAGAATCTGCTGCTTGATCACTTTATCTTTTTTTATAATGTTTGACTCTATTTTTGCTGACGGTTCTCTTCGTGATTACATTGATGGCAATCTTCAAGATCCTTGGAAGGGTACAAACTTTGAGGGTTATGTATTTCTTTCACCCAAGCAAAAGGGTGAGTTAGGTGAACGATTTGTGTCTAAGTTGATGAATAATCTTGGACACAAAGTTGAACGTGCGGCAACATCTACCGCAGGACATGATCGTGTGATTAGTAAAATATCGACAGAGATTAAGTTTGCTCTTGCTACTCGTAATAAGAAAGGTGGTGTGACTGTTGATAAGTTTATCATTAATCATGTCTCTGTTGGTAAAGATTGGGAGCGTCTTATCTTTTGTGGGATCAACCCTGATGAGAAAGATGCTCGCATTGTGTTCATCACCAAAGCAGACTTTGAAACACACTTGAAGAGTGATAAGTGCTATTTCAATGTGCAGCAAGGTGGTAAGAAAGTTGGCAATGATGACTACATTTGCACAAATGTTGCTGCTCTGCTAGAATGTGACTTCGTGAAGGATATTGCTGAATGGTGAATTTACTACTAGGTGATTGTTTAGATCTACTGCCTACAATTGCAGATAATTCTATTGACATGTTGCTAGTAGATTTGCCTTATGGCACAACTGCGTGTAAGTGGGATAGTATCATCTCACTTGATAAATTGTGGGAACAATATAATAGAGTTTGTAAAATTGATGCTGCCATGGTATTCACTGCGGCACAACCTTTCACGACGATATTAGCAGCATCTAACATTCAGAACTTTAGATATGAATGGATTTGGGAAAAACCACAAGGAACTAATCCTATGAATGCCAAAGTCATGCCTCTTAAGAGTCATGAAAACATCTTGGTATTTTATAGAAAGAAACCTACATATAACCCTCAAATGTGGTACTCAACACCATACAGTGGGTTTTCATCTAATAGTGCTAAAATTGGTGAGGTTTATGGTAGTCAGAAATCAAAGCATCGTGATAATCCAGAGGGGTCAAGATACCCTAAAACTATATTAAAATTCAAACAAGAGAAAGGTTTTCATCCGACACAGAAACCTGTAGGATTAATGGAATATCTTATTAAAACATATAGCAATGAAGGTGATACCGTTCTAGACAATACCATGGGTTCAGGTACAACTGGTGTGGCATGTGTGAATAACAATCGTAACTTTATTGGAATTGAAAATAATGAAGAATACTTCAAAGTATGTCAGGAAAGAATATTGAAAGGCAGACTTCCACTGTGATATTGTTAGTAACCTCCAAATGTCCTCTATTATACAACAACCTGACTTGATGACTGTTACCCTTCGTCCTCATCAGCAAGAAGCACTCAACGCCCTTAAAGTAAACTCTATCGGTCAGTGTATCTTTCCCACTGGTGGTGGTAAGACATTGGTCGCAATTATGGACGCTGTGCGTCGTTTTGAGGTCAATGTTCCTCGCACTATTGTAGTTGTTTGTCCTCGTATCTTGCTCGCAGAACAACTCTCTTCGGAGTTTCTTGAGCATGTGACTAATGCTAACCCTCTTCATGTTCATAGTGGAGAGACAAAGCATTTCAGAACTACCAAGTCCGAACGTATCAAACTGTTTGTTGATATGTGTCAGACAGTGCGTGAGCATGTTATCATCTTCACCACATATCATTCGCTTCATCGTATTGTTGAGGCAGGTATTTCTGTTGATACAATCTATTTTGACGAGGCACACAATTCTGTTCAACGTCATTGCTATCCTTCTGTTGAGCACTACAGTAAGAAGGCAGATCGTTGCTACTATTTTACAGCGACCCGCAAGACTTCTGTCACTCCTAACAAACCAGGGATGAACAATGCTGACGTTTATGGTCAGATCATCTCGCGTGTTTCTGCCCCTAAACTTGTTGATGGTGGTTTCATTTTGCCCCCTAAAGTGAAAGTTATTGACATGGCAAAAATGCCTGTCAAGTCTATCAGTCCTCTCACTGATTCTAGTAATATCCTTAAGACCATTGATGACATCAGCATCAAGAAGATTTTGGTGGCAGTGAGAACAACTCAGCAACTTATCAACCTTTTTCAAACTGATTTTGCTTATGAACTTGAGCAGCGTGGATATGATTATCTTTACATCACTTCCAAGACTGGTGCTGTTATTAATGGCAAGAAAGTATCCCGTGAGCATTTCTTTGATGTGCTGAACAGTTGGGGTAAAGATCCTGATCGTAAGTTTATTGTACTTCACCGTTCAATTCTTGCTGAAGGTATCAACGTATCAGAACTAGAAGCAGTCATTTTCCTTCGTAACATGGATGTGATTGAAATGACACAGACTGTGGGTCGTGTGCTCCGTAAGGGTGGTGATTCCAAGTCTTATGGTATGCTTTGCGTCCCTGTTTATTCAAACGTTGGTGTTGCCACTGAACGCGCATTACAGCGTGTTGTTGACATCGTATTTGAGAAAGGTGAGGTTCTAGATTCTGTGGTACGCCGATGAAGATAACATATACCAAGACAAGTTTGCTTGATGCTAAACCATATGAGGAGGGATTTATCGTTGGAAAATATGATGACCCTACGATGTATGCTGCTATACCTGTTGCTGGCAGCACAACTAAACTCGCTATTGTTCATCAAGCAAACGTCCTTAAAGTGTGTAGAAACAGACAATCAGCGATAAACTTTATAGATAAACACAAGCGATCTCGTAAAAGTAAATGAAAAAGATTAAGTCATTGGGGGAGTTACAAACTTACGTCAATTCTCTCTCTACAAAGTTAGGTGCCAAAGCACCATGTGCTGCTTGGATTGTCACAAATGATGACCTTATGACAGAAGGTGAAGAAAGTACAAATTTAGAGAAAGTTCCACCAAATGATGCTAAAATGATTATGGAAGCAATCAATATGGAAGATCATTCTTATGTGGTTGAAGTAATTGAACAAGTGATAGAAAATGAACTCTCCTCGCGAGGATTCTAAAGTATTATTGTTAGTAACCCCCAAACGTCTTCTATAGTATGGCAAACACACACCTCGAACATCCAGAAGACACCATTCTTACTGGTGATCTTTCTATTTTTGATGACCTTTATGGTTCTGCTTTTCACATTGGTTTGAAAATGGATGGTGCTCCCGCTATTGTTTGGGGCACATATCAGGGCAAGTTCTTTGTATGTACTAAAGCAGCATTCAACAAGAAAAAGATTCGTCTATGCTACACAGTTGATGATATTCATCAGCATTTTGGTCATCAAGAAGATGTTGCTGACCTGCTATATTTGATGCTTAAGTATCTTCCTCGCACTGAAGGTGTGTATCAGGGTGATTTCATTGGTTTTGGTCGTAAGAGTGAGTTTGCCAACAATACCTTAACTTATGTCTTCCCTGATAGGATTGACCAGAAACTTGTCATCGCACCACATACAAAGTATTATGTTGATGGTGAACTTTGTGATGCTGTTGCTCTACCACTGCGTGAATGTTTTGACGATACAAAGCATATCAAATTTGTAATGCCATCCGTTGATCGTATTCATCGGGACGATGATGCTCCAAAGATTGACAGTAGCATGGTTAAGTTCTTGACACCACAGCAGGCAAATCGTGCCAAGCAAGCAATCAATCAACTGATCGCATCTGGTTACAAACTTGATGATGAGATTCTGACAACTATCCTGCGTTGTAACTACCTTGCCAACCTATATTTGTGGGTTATTGAACTTAAGCAAGAGATGATTGAGGATATGATTGTATACTCGGAGTTTGATACATTCTTGCCTAGTGGTAAACAAACTGTTGGTGAGGGGTTTGTATATTGGACGCTATCAAATGCCATCAAACTTGTCAACCGTGAGGAGTTCAGTTATGCTAACTTTACCAACAGTAAGTTCATGTAATTATTGTTAGTAACCTCCAAACGTCCCCTATAGTGTAAGCATCAACGGGCAATCAAGTCCGAGATTCTATGAAACAATTCTTTCAAGATGTTTTGACTCTTGGATATAAATCCAACAGTCAAGATAACCCGCTTCATGAACAACAGGTTGAAGACTTGTTGATTAAACATAACATTCAATACGAAGCACAACCTAACGGAATTCAGAACAGTCCTGATTTCAGGGTAACACTGGAGGATGGCAAGACTGTTGATATTGAATGTAAGTCAAGCAAGCAAACATTTCCCACTTATAATGGTGGTTTACCAAAGAAAGGTGTAGTTTACATCTTCTCTAGTGCCAAATATGATGAGACTACCGTATTCTTTGCTGATGATGTTGTCAGCGATAAGAAACGTCAACAGTTCGCTAATCTGACTGAAGAACTTAACGCAGTTCTCAAAATGTATCAGATGGAAGAAGAATGGCAAGAAGATTCGCGAGGATTTGACTTTTATATCCGAAACATGTATACTCAAAGTGGTACTGGAAAGAAAGACTATTTCAAACACTCTGAACGCCAAATCTGTGAATCCAATGTTCTCAATCACTGCTGGTAATTGTCAAGAGGTTCTCTCCACTTATGATGAGAATCTCTTTCATGCTTGTATCACTGACCCTCCATATGGGATGGGCATGGATACGTGGGATTATGCTGTTCCCACTGTAGAGATCTGGCGTGAGGTTTATAGAACTTTGCGACCGGGTGCGTTCTTGTTATCTTTCTGTTCCCCTGAATTGTATCATCGTATGGCGGTGAATGTGGAGGATGCTGGTTTTATTATTAAAGACCAGATTATGTGGATGACTACAACAAAGATGCCTAAACATAACAGGTTAAAACCTGCTCATGAACCGATTGTAGTAGCACAGAAACCATACAAAGGTTCTCTACAAAGTAACTTTGAGCAGTGGGGATGTGGCATCATTGATGTAGAGAATACCCGTGTGCCATGGGATAAAGAACCCCCGAAAGGTTGGGTCGCTGGTGGTGCCAAACGTCGTACATTTGGCAAGGAAGGTAACACAAAGGGAACGGGTGCCGAGTATGGCACAAAGGACGCAAATCCTGCTGGTAGGTATCCATCAAACATCATTGGTGAGGTACAATCAGAGCATCAGAAATACTTCTATGCTCCTCGCGCAACCCGTAAAGAGAAGGGGGAAGGTAACAACCACCCTACCGTAAAACCTGTGAGTTTGATGGAGTATCTCGTTAAGATTTACAGTCCTATTGGTGGACAAGTCCTAGATCCTTTCTGTGGTTCAGGTACAACAGGCGTGGGATGTATCAATAATGATAGAGAGTTTGTTGGCATAGATTTATCAGAAGATTATACACAGATTGCCAAAGAACGTTGTGATATTGTTAGTAACCTCCAAATGTCCGCTATAGTGTAAGCAACACCTAAAAGAATGCTATTCACTTCGGGCAAGTCATCACACTCTTACCTTGCTCCGAGTGTGTTTGAATTCTTTACATCCAAATACGAGATTGGCAGCGACGTTGAGGTTTATCACACTGATTTAAGTGATGATAATGCTTTTGGATTCACTGAGGTTAATGGTAATGAGCAATTTGTTCAGATTCACAATGATCTGAATGAAAAGGATTATATCATTACGTTGATGCATGAATTGGTTCATGTTGTTCAAAATGAAAATGGACAATATGATGATGAAGAAAGAGAAAACGAAGCATACTCTTTAGAATCCATTCTTTTCAACCAATTCACTGCTGCTAACTAATGAAAACCACTACTCTCCATGTTTACATCATGTTTGCCGAAATGCGCGGCATATATGATAAGATGAATGTTAAGATTGGTGTTAGTGATAATCCTAAAAAGAGACTGAAAGGAGTACAAACTGGATGCCCTGGTGATGTTCATCTGATCCGCACATTTGAGGCAGGTCAAGATGCTTTCATTCATGAGGGTCATTTTCACAAACTCTATGAAGATTTTTCTACTGGTGGTGAGTGGTTTGAATTTGACAATGATCATTTTGTGGAGAAAGTTCTTCCCGAAATGATTGAGTATTTTGGTAAGATTGAGATTCGTTATGATAAGAAAGAGACAACAACTTTCTCTCTTGGAAAGTTGCTTCAGGATGTAGATTGTGCTAAATTTGAGATTAACAATGGTTTGGTTGATGATTATACAAATCGCAAGATTATTCAGATTAAACTGAAGAAAGCACAAACTCTGGTTAACGATACTGAAAAAGTAAAGTTTCAGAATATCATTGATGAAATTCAAAATATTCTTGATGAAGAGTGTAAGCAGAAACGCAAAGATGATCAAGAGAAACTTGCAATCAAGAATCTCAAACGTAAGGCATATGTAGCACAAAATCAACTTAATTCTTTCGCTATGGGTGTTCTGGTAGGAATGGATATGAGGTAATATTGTTAGTAACCTCTAAACGTCGCCTATAGTATGAATACTACTCAAGCGATCTCAATCCTCTCCGAACACTATCAGGCACCCTATGTGGGTTCCTACGTTGTTACTATAACAGGTAATCTTATTGAAGATATTATGAACGAAGGTGATGTAGGTAAGACCTTTCACAAATGGGCAACAACTCCCCTCTCAAGTGTTGTTGAAGAATCCAATCTAATCCCTCTCGCTAATCACTACTCATGAACGATTTCCCTATCTACAAAAAACAACTCCCACAAGTATGGTTGGAGGATGATAAGTTTATCATTGAATCAGACTCGTTCTGTTATGTGATTAAGGATGATTTAAAACTCTTGTTTAAGTTATGCCGTCGTTTTAAATCTGACGCTATCGCACAAACTTACGTTACTAACTAACATCATGAACAAAGCAGTTGAAAAACATCTTTCAGACCCATACAATCGTCTTCGCTATTTGTATGATTTTTTAGACAGAGATGACGATGATGACATGAACGCAAAATGTTATCCACGAATCTATCACTATCTCTCACTTGTAACTGACTCTGAATCACACTATTGATTATGATTATTGTTAGTAACCTCCAAATGTCTTCTATAGTATGAACAAGATTAATCCGATGCTTTTGAACAACTCTGATTTTATCTCGGGTCTCCGGGGTCTTCAAGGGTTCGTAATGGAAACCGGTGCTGATATTGATATGGCATACGATTGGTTATGTGATCAGGCAGGGATTACGTCCTTTGTTTGTGACATGGATGCCTGGAGTTGCTTTTACGATGTATACATGGATGCCGCAGAATGAATACTAAAGAACAACTTAACAACCTTACAATTCGCAAAACTATGAACACAGTTGAAATCAACAAATCTATCATGGAGTTGAACTATAGGAAAGAGAAACTCAACAATGAAGTAGAAGATATACAGGCACAAATTAACTTTCTTGCCTGTATGCGTGAACGTCAAAGAATGACCGATGATGAACGGTCAGGACAATCACTGTTTGATGAAATGTTCGGAGGTTAATTAACATCATGCTTAAAACACAAGTTCTCAAAGTCGTTGGACAAACTGCGACTGGCGTTGACCACAACCTAACACGAATACAGAAATTTGAAGTATTTTGTCAGGTATGTGATGGATTACTTAAGGATGGAAGAATCAGTGCTGCTAAACATCATGCCTGGACGAATATATTTTAATTATTGTTAGTAACCTTTAAATGTCTTCTATAGTATACGCAACCAATCAATCATGAGTTCATTCTATGTACGGTTTGAATCAGTTGAACTTGACGAACCACAATACATCGGACCATTTAACAGTGAGGATGATGCATATGATTATGCTGATGATTGTAACACAGGGTTATCATTGAATGGTATTCCTGGCGATGTTGCTTCTTATGGAGTTGTTTAATGTCTTTTGAATTTGACACTGAAAAAGGTGAACTTTGTACTATTGAATGTTGGCAGGATGAAGATTATGAGGAACGTTATCAAGATGGCGACCGTGATTTAATCTGGATTGATCGTATTCACAGCAATCAATATGGTGATATTGAATCATATATCAGTGCCAAGTTTACTGATATCAGTGACACTATCTACATTGAGATTCATGCTTGTCGTTCATCAACAGTGATACGATATGAGCAGAAAGATGAATACTATGGTTTGTTCCCTAATAACATTTCCATTGAAGAGATTGGTGATG
>CERP01007283.1_pt1 | contig 11995 bp, 21 predicted proteins | sample 530801 | NCBI WGS metagenome assembly CERP01 (sample SAMEA2620991, study PRJEB7988) | marine metagenome | biome: marine biome (ENVO:00000447); feature: surface water layer (ENVO:00002042); material: "saline water (ENVO:00002010), including plankton (ENVO:xxxxxxxx)" | depth 5 m | reverse complement strand
CTCCCAAGCTTTTGAGAGTAGTCCATCACCAATTAAAAATTCTTTTGAAGATGCAAATACAAAATTTTTACTATTCTTAACAAAAAAGTAATTACGAGCTAGCATACTCCCTGCTTTATAAGAGTATCCTTTTCTCCTTGCTTTTAAAACAATCATATGACTATTAGCAGCTCGAGCTTTATCTATTTCATGGAAATAATCATAATCACCATCATAAAATCTAGGAAATGTTCTTTCACGTTTTGCTTGAAAACTACCATCAGGTAATTCTTCATCTACAGCCCTATCAATAGGACAATAATTTAAATAAAAATAATGAAATCCTGTAATGTGTAACTCTTTTATTTTATACCCATACAAACACCTCTTTTTTTCTTCATCCCAAAACTCATAATACTCTTTAGTTCCTGGAAGAGCGTCAGTATACCTACCTGTCTCTAAAAATCTAAGTGCAGAAGGTCTTAATCTGTCGGTATCTTTAAGCATTTACTTTTAATCTTAGTTAACTCTGCACATTTTTCATATTCTTCTATTTGAATAAAATATTCAATAACCATATCTATTATATCTTCTGATCTACCATCTTCTATAATAGGATCAAAAGGTAAAAAGAATTTATCAAACTCCTCATCTTCTAATGCATAGTAAATATCGTCTAAGGTTTTACGTTTTGTAATTATATTATATGCATTTTCCATTGCAGTGTTATACATTTCTAAGTCTTCTAAAAAATCCATTACATACTATATTTATTTACTTCAATTCCACCTCTATTTGTGTTAGCAGCCTGTTCTTCTTTTTTTACTATTTCTTCTAGCCTTGTTAAGCCATCTACCACTTTCCCCATGTTAGATAAATTAGCTATTAAATCTTTAGCATGAAATATAGGCTTACCATTGTCATCCATTAAGTGTAAATCTATATCTTTAAAATATTTTTCTAATTTTACTATAGATGTTCTTGCTGCTTTTAATAATCTTACAGCTGATGTTTCAATTAGTGTTTCATATTTATTACAAGCCCCTAAAACTTTAGGAGAAGGTTTCCATTTATTTTTATCTCCAAATATACTATTTTTTACTTCAATAATACGTTGTTCCCACTCATATACAGAAAAAGGTGACTTATGATCTACCATAAAATACACAAAAGCTAGTTCTTCAGGTAGTAGTTCTTTAAATTCAACTATTGTTTTTGCATATACTGACGGAACAGCTACATTATCTACAATATGTATTAAACTATCATTTAAACTCATAAATTATGCTTTATTTTTTTTATTTTTTAACTTTGTTAAGTGTTTAACTCTGTTAGGGTTAACAGAAAATAAACCAAAGTAAGGAATACGCACTCCTTCAAACTTTCCTAAATTTATTACGTTTGACACATATTTAAATTGATAGTTAACCATCTGTTCAATTTTTTTTATAGGTAAATTATATTTATTAGATAGATAGTGCATAATTTCTTTTTTATTTCTTTTCACTATGTGTAATATTTTGTTTTTTCCAACGTTCTGGTTTATCTGGGCAAGTTGTTGTCTCCCATTTAGCTTTATGCTCTATTAAACATCCACATAATCCGCACCTCATGTTCTTTTTTATTAAATTTTCACATGTATTGCAAGCATCTAATCTTTCTGCATAGTCTTCACTACTTACATTTCTCCCTTTATTAGCTATATGCTTTAATGCTTCAGTACTAAAAGATTTAAGCATTTGAAATACACTAGGAGGTTTGTGATATAAATCGTCATTGTTATTATCCATTATAATTTATTTTTATTGTTAAAACTTTTCCTTCAGGGTCTTGTAAAGCTACTATTTCGTACACACCTACTGTAAAATAAGAAGGTACTAAATAGCTAAATATTGAATCGTCGTCTCCTGTCATTTTTTTATATTTACTGTTACGCTAGTTGTGTCTGGATTTAAAAAAGCATTTAAAATATAGTTATTATTATCTTTTGCTATAACTTTTTTGTCTTTAAATCTTTTTATATAGTTATTAAGAGTATTGTAATCTTTAATCCCTACTATTCTAGCTACTTCTCTTTTATTTTTAACACTACATAAATTTAATTCATTTGTAATGTTTTGAACATCTATAAATGCCCCTAATATTTGTAATTCTTTTTCTGTTAAATTAAATATACCATTCCATAGCTGCAAATATTTTAAAGAAGTATCTATTTTAACTGTTATTTGTTTTTTCTTCATAATTTTTGTCTAATATTTTTAATAAATCTTTGTCTCCATACATAGGCTTAGCTTTTTTAGATTTTTCATACTCATCAGGTTTAAAAATCATTTTAACATGTGTAAGCACGCCATTTGCATTTCTTTTTATAGTCCATCTTCTACCTCTAACTGTTTTGTTTTTTTTAAGTTGTTGTCTTAAATTCATATTATAATTTTTTTCCAGTTCTTAAACATATATAATTTTTACTAGTTGTAAACAGCCTTCGTCTGCAATCTTTATTGTGAAATCCTAAATAATGTAAAAATTTATATTTTCGTAATAGTTTTCTAATCATTTTTTAATTCTATTTTTGCTATCCCCCCATTAATATTAATTACAGATGTTTTAGATTGACGATTAAATTCTTTTACATATTTTTCTATATCTTCTCGAGTACATAAAAAAGATAAAAAAACTTGTAGTTCTTTTACAGCTCTATCTAAGTTACTTTTTAATTTTAAAGACTCTTCTTTAGAGTCTACTAATTTATGGTAATCATCTAAAGAAATATTAACAGTGCCTTTTACCACTTCCCTAATAATTGGTGTTCCCCAACAATAAGGTAATCTTTATCATCAATACGTGATTTTATAGCTTCTGTTCTAGGGTCTACCATAACAGTATCACCAACTTCTGCAAAGTTACACATAGGTCCAATAGCTATTACGTCTAATAGGTTAGATCTTTTAGCATTAGCCATAGAAGTAGCTTCATCTAGTATAATACCTGACTCTGTTTCTGTAATTGTTGGGTCTGGAAGGACAACCCACGATCCGTTTGGTTTGAATTTCATAATCTATATATTTTGTTTGGGACAAATATATAAATTATTTTTTTATAAATCCAAATATTTAAATTATTTTCTATATACCTACTCTGCTCATTATGTTTTGAACAGTACTTACTCTATCACTGTCACTTAGTACAGTGTCGCAAATTACAACCTCATATATTATACCATCAAATGCGCTTGCTGTATTACCAGTATTCATAGATCCTAAAATTGTTATATCTAAATCAGTACCTACCAACGGGTTTTCACCACTTTGAGAATCTGGAGTAAGTACACTTTCGTCATTTTTATATATAAGTTGATTACCACTACCGTCTTTTGTATATGTAAGGACAAATTTAGTAGCTGAAGGAAAAGTTCCAGCATCAAAAATATTTGAAGATTGCGTGCCGGTAGCTCTAGTTTGTATAGAAGTTGAGCTTACAAAACTAAAAAATTCTGTACCTGTGCTACCTAGAACTCTGTCATTTCCTGAAACATCTTCTCGTTTTATGGCTAGAATTATAGTACAAGTACCATTTGCTGGTGTACCCGCATCAAAACCAAAATCTAAAGCTCCATCTCCAGCTTGTATTTCAAAATGATCACTAACAGAAGAGTCTTCAAAATCAGCGCCACCATCAGTAAAGACTGGCTTATCACTATCAGATCTTTGTGTAGCGTGTCTACTACCACCAGATTGATCTTCCCATTTCATTTCATTATCTGCATTACCATCTGTACCGGATAAGTTTGTTTGCCCAGTCTTATATTGATACCAAGCTAATACTGTACTACCAAGATCTGCTATGTTAGGATCAACTTCAGGTATTACTGAGCCACTTGCTATACTGTTTCCTAATCCTAACATAATTATAAACTATATGCTAATACTGTTCCACTATCTAATTCTATAGAAGTAAAAGCACCATATATAGTTACTCCTTTAGGAATTGTAAAGTCTGCTACGTCTGTAATAAAAGACATATCACATTCTGATACATCTACAGCAGCATCTGTTAAAGCTGTAATTGCAAAGAATGGTCCTGTATGCGCATCTGTGTCATCTATTAATATAGCTGCTCTTGGAGTTATAGCTGCTCCAGTATTATTTTTTACTGCATTTAATAATGCATCTTGTTCTGTTCTTATTGCCATTGTTTTTTATTTTGTTTTAAAAAAGATATAGTTATCCCCCTTGGGATTTTTATTTTCAAGTTTGGATTTCACTCTAGCAGTGCTCCTTTTGACGGGACCTAAGGATAGTAAAACTGATGTTAATTCACCGCACTTACCTGTGTGCATTCTATCCTAACTAGAGTTTATACGCTAACTCTTTTGCAACTACCGGAGAAAACTCTATCTTTATTTAAGACTACAATCCGATGTCTAGTCCCGTTTTTGGTTACCAAGGGACGATACTGTTGCGGGGCAAAGATATTAAAAAAATATTACAATGCAAGTAAAAATATAAAAATCATTAAAAATAAATACACTATTGGGGATAAATCTACTGTTTTCATACAACAAATATAAATACACAATCCTAGATCTATGTTAAGGGAATGTTAAATTTTAAAATAAAAAAAATTTTTTTGTGGTGGTTTTGTGAACGTGTGGACCAGCACAATCAACGACCCCACCTATCTTACGGAGTTCAAAGTACCCCTGTGCTTTCTACTATCCACTTTTATTAATTGCGTAATGCGCTAAATCCCTATTTATTATGAATCAGTCTATCTTAAAACAAATTACTATGCCTGAGTATGCTCAGTCTATCAATGCTATCGACGGAGAAATCGTTGCCGGCCCTAACGGAGACTTCATCTCTTTTACTTTATCAGATGATACTACATCTACTATTCCTGTTGGCGGTAAATCTCAGGGTATGGACTCACCTCTTGAACTTGAGGTATTAATCTTTGATAATGGTGGTGCAGTTGCTACTGTTAACCAATATGTTGGTAAAGGTGTAGTTAGCTTTGCGTAAGCATTAGGGACTTTGTCCCTTTATTCTACATCATATTAAATAATCACGGTGTGTGAGTGTGGCTAGCAGGCCTCATTCACCACTTTTCACCACAATTTGGCAATCAATCAAATGATTACCATAATATAATATAACACAAGCATACAAAAGACTGACAAATCCTTCCGTTACATCCTAAATTGAGATGTGAGCTGCGATACAGTCTTTTAACTTACAAATAAGAGAGAAGAAAAGCCAAGGTTTTAGCAAAAGCTATGTAAATACCACAGTGTTCTCTCTTAAATAAAGAGAATTGACCTACTGCAGTGGTCACCAAGTCCGCTACAGGGCAGGAAAAACAAAGATAAAAACAGGGACTTTGTATTCTCTTTTATTTAACCTAAACATTAACTAAATAAATATAAAACTATGATAGAAGGACCAATAGACAACACATGTCCGTGTTGTGGAAACTAAACTAAACATTAACTAAACATAAATAAAGAGACATGAAACCAATGCACACATATTTAGCAGTACACCCACAAAAGGGTAAGGAGGCTATTGAACAAGACTTAAGAACTATGACATTTGAAGATTGGATAGTTTATATTATAAAAGAAAATAAAGATAAATTACCGTGGAACAAGAGGTAATACTTAAAATAATATCGGTGTTAGCACTCTGTTGGGTGCTTTCACCGTCTACAACACATAAACAAGGTTGATGATATACCTTTTTGAAATCATCATAATAATCCATTAAAATAATAAAAAATGGCAAATCAATTAAACAGTGCGCAAGGAGTAGACCTAAAAGCACTAAAAACAGGTCAAGTAGTATTAACAAAAGTAATCAGAACATCAAATCCTGATATAGTATCGTTAGAGCTATACGAAGGTGGAATTGTAAACACATCTCGTGCTTCAGTTGCAAAGACAGAGGGACAATACGAAGGTTTAGGTATGATGATGTCTGGATACAAAGGATTTACTAATTCAGGGAGTGTAACAGTAGCATGGCAAAACATTACGGTTTCTAACTTAGAATTAATGTTAGGAGTTGAAGAATTAGATATTGACAATGGTATCTGGCAAGAATTTAGAACTAAAGCAGGTAAAACTAAAGAAATGCTTGAGTTAAACATTTTAAATCCTGTTGCAGTTTATAATCCACAGCTAAATGAAGAGTGTAACATTAGATTTAGAGCTGTAATTGTAGAAAAGACTGCAATATCTAAAGATAAATTTAAATGGGCTGAAGACAAATTAAATATATTTGATAAAGAAGACCAAGTTAAAGCAATAACTGAAAAATACGGTAAAAGAGCAGGTTCTGGTGGAGATTTTATAAAACATAATGGAAATGTAGTATTCAGAGATGTTAAAGTTAGTTTCTGTGATCCAAGTGTTGAGACTATGAATCACACATTCTTAAAGTCTGACCCAGCTGCACCTGCAAATGATACTGTTGATGTTGAAACAGGAGAAATTGTGCAAGAATACTCAGAAGACTTAGTATAATAACAAATGGGGATTTGTTAAAAGGTAGTTAGGGGAGCCATAGTGCTCCTCTTTCTACTTTTATATAAATAATTTGTATATTATAATAAATAATAGTATATTTACACAGTAGGTATACCAAAACAATTTACAATGGAAAACGACGATGATAACTATAACAGTAAAGTTCAAAAAATAGTTAGAAATAAAATAAAAAAAGAAAAAATCATGTTTAAGGGAAAGCTAATAACTCGTGAAGTAGTAGAAAAAGAGTGGACTATCCCTAAGATAATAACTACAGATATTGGATTTCAGATGATGTTTGGGTTTAGCTCTCCTAGCAGCCCAAAGAAAACAGATTCTAGTTTAAGTGAAAGATCTGTAAACATTACTAAATATTAATTTAAAAACAAATAATTATGGGTAAAATGAAAGAAATTTATGAAATGGTACAAGATGGTAGTTCAGACATATTTATAGATGCATATAAAAATGCAGTAATAAGTAAAGCGTTAGGATTTACATACAACTATAAATTTTATGATATGATTAAAGCAAAATCTATAGTAGCATTAATAGAAAAAGCACAAACAGATTATAATGCGCACATAGACCATGAAGCTGAAGTGTATGCAGAATGGCAAGCAGAAATAAGAAGAGGCAAATGATTTATTTAGTTGACAACTCAAGCGATATTAAAATACCTACAAGATATTGTCATTCAGGAACAATTGACGATGCAGTAAAATATTGTGAGGATAAAAAAGTACTAGGTGTAGATACAGAAACAGAAGGTTTTGATTTTACTTGTAAGAAAATGATTATGTTTCAGATAGGTGATGAAAACACTCAGTTTGTAATAGACACAAGAGTTGTTGACATTGAACCACTTAGACACATACTAGAGAACCGTGACATTGTGAAAATTTTTCATAATGCTAAGTTTGACTACAAGTTTATTAAAAGATGGGCTAACATAGAGTGTGAAGGCATCTATGATACGTTTTTAACTGAGCGTATTTTAAACTGCGGTAAAGACAATATTAAATACGGACTTAAAGATGTGTGTAAGAAGTATTTAAACGTTGAGCTAAATAAAGAGGTAAGAAACCAATTTATAGGACTAACTGGTCAACCGTTTAGAGAGGACCAGATAGTTTATGGTGCTAAAGATGTAGAATATTTGATAGGTGTAAGAAAACACCAGCTACCTTTAATAGATAGAAATAAACTAAACAATGTAGTTGATCTTGAAAATGAGGCAGTTACAGCATTTGCGGATATAGAATACAATGGTTTAGATTTAGATTCAGAGAAATGGAAAGAAATAGAAGCAGTTAATATGCAAAATGCCAACACTCTTGAACAAAATTTAGATGAGATGGTTCGAGTAGATGCTAGAGTTAATCATTTTGTATCTAAGTATATACAAACAGATATGTTTACAGCTACCGAAGACATTAGAGATATAGATATTAAATGGACATCACCTAAACAAGTACTCGAGGTGTTTCAATGTATTGTCCCTAAACTAGAGAATGTTAATGGTAAGCAAATGTATAAGTATAGGTTTAAGTACCCACTAATAGATAAATATGTTAAGTATAAAGAAGCAATGAAGTTATGTACATCTTATGGTGATGCATTCTTTAAAAACTTAGCAGGAGATAAGAAAATTCACACTAATTTTCACCAGATACTAGATACCGGCCGTGTAAGTAGTAGCAAGCCTAATATGCAGCAGATACCTGCTGATAATATATATAGGAATTGTTTCACTGCACCCGATGGTTGGAGTTTTGTTAGCTCTGATTATTCTTCACAAGAGTTAAATGTCATAGCTTATGGTAGCAAAGATCCAGTTTGGATAGAAGCACTAAAGAATAATCAAGATCTACACTCCACGTGTGCCGAGCTAGTTTATGGTGAACAATGGTTAACAAGTGGAGAAAATGATTGCACTTATTTTAAAAATAAAAGTAAGTGTAATTGTCCTTCACATAAAAAACTTAGAACAAATGTCAAAACTATCAATTTCGGTCTTGCTTATGGGATGGGCCCTAATAAGCTTTCTGATACTCTTAATATCAGTGTGGATGCAGCTAAAGAACTCATCGAAAAATACTTCAAAGAGTTCCCGTCAATCAAAGGATTCCTAGATAAGCTAGGTAACTATGGTAAAAAGTATGGGTATATTAAAACATTTCCCCCTTACAATAGGAAGAGATGGTTTAGTAGTTGGTATCCAAAGATTTGGAATAACAAATCATCTATGATGGAACTTGGTAGTATAGAGAGGGCTAGTAAAAACACACCTATACAAGGAGCTAGTGCAGATATGACTAAGCGTGCATTAGTTTTAATGCGTAACCACATAGCTGGGAGTAACGCTCCTGTTAAACTAGTAATGACTGTGCATGATCAGATAGATACTATATGTAAGAATGAGTATCTAGATGAGTGGACTGTAATTATGAAAAAAATTATGGAAGACGCAGCATTAGAAATAGTAACTAATGGTTTATTAAAAGCTGAGGTTACAGTTAGTGGGTGTTGGGAAAAATAAGTATTACGAAGGGGCGGGCATAAAGGCATGAGCCAATAACCAGTTAATACACTTGTCCGTCCCGGAGTAAATTAAAATTAAACATATGAATGAATTAGTACAAAATTTAATTGCAGAGTGTAAACAAAAACAAGAAATAGAAAAACTATGCAAAGCTAATACTATTGAATTTAATAATTATTTTAAATATAGTGGCGAAACAGAGCCTTACTCTAAAGAATATGCAGAGTTTTTACACCATGTAGAAACCTGTGTAAACTTTACTAGTTACTATAAAAAAAGAGTTATAAATAAAAATATTTTTTTGCTCCTTAATAAAGAAGAAAGTAAAATTATAGATTTCTTTTATAAAAACTCTGACAAAACATTAATAGAAATAGCTGACAGTGTAGGACATTCTAAAACTTATACAAGTCAAGTTATTAGTAAACATTTAAAAATACAAAAAAATGATAAGAAAAACACAGACCGACTCTCTTAAGGAGTTAAAGAAAACTATAGCAGGTAAAAGAAAAACTGTTTATAATATTCTTCTTAAAAGTAAATCTACAAATAGAATGATAGCTAAACAATTAGGGTGGGATATAAATAGAGTTACAGGCAGGGTTACCGAACTAGTTAATTTAGGGATGGTTATAGCTGAAGGTACAAAATATGATAATGATACTAATAGAACAGTGACATTATGGAAAGCATTGTGACTCAGCAAATTAACCAGATAAGAGATAAAGAGCAAAGAAAAGCTCTTAACTCATGGGCTAATCAAGGATTTGTAGGATCTGTAATTGCAGGTACAGGTTTTGGTAAATCTAGAGTAGGTGTATTAGCTGTTGAACACGCTCTTAAAGATGGGGGTAATGCACTTATATTAGTACCTACAGTACAATTACAAGAGCAGTTTACTGAAGAGTTTGAAAAATGGGGTGTAAGCATTGATAACGTAGAAGTTATGTGTTATCAAAGTGCCTATAAACTTAAAGGTAAAGAATACAGTATAGTAATATGTGATGAAGTGCATTTAGGGCTGAGTCATGAATACAGAAAGTTTTTTAAGTATAACATGTATGATAAATTATTATGTATGACTGCTACATTACCAGAAGAACTAGAATATAAAGATTTACTAGAAAAACTAGCGCCTACAGCTTATAAGATTACATTAGATAAGTGTGTACAGCTAGGTATAGTTAGTCCTTATACAATAACATGTGTACCTGTAACTTTAACTGTTGATGAGAAAGCAGCATATAAAAAAGCTAACAATAGTTTTGTGCAGTGGAAGTATATGCTAGGACAGTTTAATGCATTTGAAAGTGCGCAAGAAATTATGCGTAATAGAAATGCTACAGCTGGAGATAAACAAAAAGCTGTTATGTTTTATAGAGCAATTAGAATGCGGAAACAAATTGTAGATTTTGCAGAAAATAAGATAAATAAATTTAAGGAAATGTACGAGCTTAATAAAGATAAGCGCATCCTTGTATTTAGTGGTGCTAATGATTTTACAGATAAACTGTGTAATTCTATAGCTCCTAACGCAATATCTTATCATTCTAAAAAAACTAAGAAACAAAAAGAATTAGCACTTGAATCATTTAAAAATGGTACAATAAATGTGCTATGTTCTACTAAAGCGCTTAATCAAGGCTTTGATGTACCTGATGCAAATATGGGTATAATGTGTGGAATTACTAGTAAGTCTTTGTCTATGATACAACGTGTAGGTAGACTTATTAGATTTAAAGAAGATAAAGTTGGAGAGATTATAATACTGTATGTAGCTGATTCTCAAGAAGAAAAGTGGCTAAAAAGTGCAGTAAAAAATCTTAAAAATATTATTTGGAAATAACTATTTAAAAAATTTGTATACTATGAAAAATACTATTATATTTGCATTGAGTTTAGACTTGAGTATAAAATATTCTTTTACAACCTTTTACTGCCAATGAAAGTAGATATAGATTTTGAAATTTTAATAGAGACAGGAATGTCTGCAGACGATTTTTTATATTTATATTTATTGTATAAAAAAGAATACAGTTATTTACCCAGTCTTAATCTTAAACCAAATTTAGACAGATTACAAGCTGAAGGATACATTAAGTTAGGTGAAACATCTGATCAACACTTTATTAGACAAGAGTTTATAGATCTCTTTTCGTCTGATTTTGATCAGATGTTTGCTGAACTTATTGGTACATATCCTTTAAAAGTAATGTCACCCGGTCGAGGTGTCAGAGTACTTCATGCTAAGGATCCAGATGCAAAAGCAAATCTAAAATGTAAACTAAGGTATAAGAAAATTATAGGTGATAGATTATATAAGCATAAGAAGATTATGAAATGCTTAAACAATCAATTACAGATAGAAAGAGACAACCTTGGGTATTTACAAAACTTAGAAACATGGATTAATAACCATACTTGGGAAAAGTATGAAAACTTAGATGAAAATGACACAAGAGAAACTACCACAAGAATTACAAGATCCCTTTAAAGAAGGAGGATTTAAAAGCATTAATAAAGCTATTAGTGCATCACTGCATCAGGTAACAGATGGCATGAAAGGTCAAAGGATAGTATATCCTACTAAATGGCCTAGACTAAACAAGAATTTACTTGGTGGACTGCAGCCTGGTAAAATGTATGTAATTGCAGGACGACCAGGTGTAGGTAAATCAGCATTTAGTAATCAATTAATATTTGATTTACTAGATAAAAATAGATTTAAAAACTTATTAGTATTGTACTGGAGTTTTGAGATGCCTGGTTATCAGCAGATATTGCGTGCAGGTGCAAAAGGTTCTAATAGACAAGTAAGTGAGTTGTTGTCTGTAGAGCAAAAGCTAGAAAATGATGCTTATGAAGCATTTAAAGCAGAAGTTCTTAAATACTCACATTATCCTATATACTTTAATAATGTACCTAGAGATATGGAATTTGTA
>CERP01031465.1_pt1 | contig 12000 bp, 7 predicted proteins | sample 530801 | NCBI WGS metagenome assembly CERP01 (sample SAMEA2620991, study PRJEB7988) | marine metagenome | biome: marine biome (ENVO:00000447); feature: surface water layer (ENVO:00002042); material: "saline water (ENVO:00002010), including plankton (ENVO:xxxxxxxx)" | depth 5 m | reverse complement strand
GACCTGTGATTCCTGTATTTCCTAAAACTTGAGCTGTTGCAAAACTATATCCATACCCTCTTTGAGTCATTTCAATCGTGTCTACCGCAAATGTAGAAGTATTAATAATAGCTCTACCTTCTGCGTTTTGACCGTCTCCAGCTATAACAACTCTTGGTGTAATCTCAAATATAGATGTTGAGTCTATGCTTGTTGAGAATGTAGTTGGAAGTAAAACTCTTCTAGCTGACCCTGTTACAATATATTCACTAATCGTTTTTGATTGACCAGCTCCAGCACCTGCTGCAATGTAAAAAGTGCTTCCTTTATAGAAGTCTGTGTTTGCAGATAGTGATGAGGTAGAAGCTGTTATGCTTGATATAGTAGCATAGTTATTTGAATCTATACCAACAGCATAAACATTTGATGTGTTATTAAAGAAGTCTCCTTCAATTTCTGAAACTCTTAAAAATGTTGAGTTGGCTTCTAATATAATTGCGTTCGCTACAATGTGGTCTGTATTTGCTTGAAAAACGAGTCGTACTTTTTCTGGTGCATTGAAAGAGCTTTCTGCTCCAATACCACTTGCAACAGAAATAGCTAAGTTAGCTCCAGTAAGAGATTCTAATTCTATAATTCTGTTGTTACCATTTACAGCTGCTACTTTAACAACTCCGTTTGCTACTGAGAAGTATCTGCTACCGCCACCTTTAACATCTACTACGTCAATTGAACCAGCAATAGCATTACCGGAGACGTTGGCCTCTGGTACGTAAGGAATCTTTTCTGAAGTTGCAAACTTGCTATGAGTATCTTCTGGTATTGTAAACATATACTTCCACTGGTATTTGTCACCAGTAGTAATGTAAACGTCATCGTCTGCTGAGGTTTCAACTAGCACCGGTTTATCAATAGATGGCGTTCCACCGTTATTGAAAAGACATTTAAATACTGAATAGTCACCGCCGTCTTCTTGTACTACTACGAAGAACTTTTTGTTTCTAAGATCTGTGGTATGCTCATACTGAGTATATACTGTACCGGAAGTCCAAACATAGTTGTCTACCATGTGCTTGATATCTGATGTAGTAATCTGCTTCCCGTATATCATATCTCTGTATATTTGATAATAAGCATCTTCACCTGATGCTCCTGGATCCGGAGGGGTGCCGTCCGATGGGAATGGAGTGTGTTTGCCTACAGATACATAGTAAATAGAATTTGCTGTCTCGTCCAATGACTCAACAAATTGCTTTGCGTTATGTGTCTGAAAATTAGTTGTAATTAGTTTTGTCATTTACTATAATGCTCCAATTGAGCTATTCGCGATAGTGATTGAGTTGTTTACAATGCTCTCTCTTGTTACCCTACCGAATAATTTTGTGCCTGCAATATGTGCAGCTTTTAATACTACATCCCTATATTTATCCAATGACAGCCCAGACTCAATCAAATAAGAGTAGGATTGATATAAATCATTGTCATGTATGTATTTATTGTTCAAGAATGAGGACTTATCTTCCCAGAATCCTTCACCTATGCCAGTCGTAGTTACGTTGGCTTTTCCTGACACTACAATGTTCTGTGCAGTGTTAGTAGATATTAATGTTAGATCAGAATCATGTTGGTAACCAAATCCACTGTCTGTTACTTCCAAAGCTGTTACAATACCGTTTGCTGCTTGAGCAATGGCTGTAAGATTTGCGTTGTCACCAATTGGTTTTGAGTCATGGTCTTGTTCTACTGATGTAACAGTTCCTGTTGCTCCAGATAATGCACCTGTTACAATAGCATTGTTTGCTAAACCAACAGAGAATGATAATCGTTTAACTGTAACTGCAGCCTCATGGTCTATTTTTACTTTTCCTTTTGACGTGGCTGATGCTGCTGAGCTTTGCAAGTTTGCAATCTCGCCTCTAATAAAAGCAACGTCCGTGTTTGGTACAGTTAACAATTGACCTAAATCAGAACCATCGACTCTAAATGGAATTGCGTTTACCTCAAAAGTACCGTCGCCTAATTTTATTCTTGAGTTCTTAACCGATATGTGTGTAGCGTTTGGCGTAGAATAGATATCACCAATTGCATTTGCGGTACTATTAATAACCTGTATAAGTGATCCACCAACTGCAAACGACTCAGTGTTGACTGAGAATGAGTCTCCGTTTGTATACTGTCCTGCTAATGATGTCAGTCCTAAAGTCTGTCCAGTTTCTGATATTGTCTGGTTGAGAATTTCACCTGGTATGAAAGTTCCACTTTTACCATTAACCTCTCCTGGAGGTATGAGATTTAGTTTAACATCTCTTCTATCAAATCCTGCAACGCCAGCTGTTCTTACTTTTACAAAGGGATCCAAGTTATAATTGTTACCTGGGTTAATTTCTGTTAGTGCTGTTATTGTACCAAGGTTACCTGAGAACTTTGTAAGTACTGTGTCTAGTACACTCGTATAGTCTCCGTTTGTGTCTTTGGGTAATCCGTAACCAAAATCAAAGTTAGCAGTAATATCTAAACCGGAACCGGCAGGTGACAGATTATCTGTATTAGCAGGTGAGGAGGTATAGAATCCTCTGCCTAAAGTGTCCACTGTAATTGTCTGAACATTTCCTGACGCGTCTGTTAACAGGCTAGCAAAAGCATTAATGTTTGGTGCACCTCCGCCTGGCCCGCCTCTATCAAATTTTAATGACTGACCGTTTGTATATCCTGTTCCGCCATCGTTGACAGTAATACTGTCTAGGAATCCAATACCACTATTACCGCCATCGATAATACAATCAAGGTATGAGATGTTGGCTGCATTGTTGCTGCCAATTATGTCTGTGTAAATTGTTACTGCGTCTTCGTTCTCTAAACCACCAATCTTAAATGTAGCTCCAGTACCTGTACCAACCAATACAATGTTTGCATAAGTGTTTGATACGTCTCCTAATACAAATGCAGCTGAATTGGCTACAAAGTTAGCAGATGCTCCATTAGCATAAACTGTATTTCTTAAACCTATATTAGTGTCATTAGATCCAATGACTTGACCTGTAACTGATACGTTGGAATAAACATCAATAACCGCCTCGACGTTACCTGATGATATATCGTCGTAATCTGCTGCAACAATTACTACATCAGATGCTCCAGTGTCTACGACTCCAGAAGTATCAATAGTAGCTATTGCATTGGTTCTTCTGCCTTTTACTTTTTTATTTTCGTTGAACTCACCAATTAGATCACTAACCACAATTCTAGTTGTGTTAGATGTTGCTATTACAGCATTGGCGCCAGATGTGGTAATACTCACTGCAGTTACGTTAGCTGTGTCCGAAGATCCATATTCAACGTCATCAGTAGTATTGAAAGTACCAAATGCACCGTTGACAACAAACACTGTAGAGTTTGAGCTTGCAACAATTCCGTTCGCGCCCGAGTTTGCTTGAGTAATTACGGTTCCGTTTGTTATTGTTGCTGTGTTGGATATGTATGTAATAGCTATCGTGCTTTCTTCATCGATTGGCTCATTAGATCCGTTTGCCTCATATCCGTGGCCAGCATCTAATGGTACGATAGAAAGTTTTCTAGCTGGACCAAATGTGCCATAATACGGAGCAATAGTCAGTGTAGCATTTGAAGTTGCAACATCATCTATAGCTATAAGATAACCATTTGCTATTTCATTGTTAGCGCTGTCCAATCCTTTTATAATAGGAGCTGTCGTTTTTTCAGTGTTGGCTATGTATGTTTGTATGTTAGATATGAGATCAGTACCTGCTAAGATGGTTACTGTTTCTAAATCTTGGGTTACTGTTTCAAACTCAAAGTATTTTGCATTATCAATCATGGATGAATTGCTATATGACTGTGCAGCGTTTACTATGTTTTCTAATTGAATGTTTTGAGAGTTAATGTCTATAGTAGTAAATGAGGTGTTTAATGTAAAACCAAACCCACCATCATTTAAAGTAAAGCTAACTAGACCGGTAGCATCATCTATTCCTGTAACTCTTGCCTTTCCTTGCTTACCAGTAGCTGCAGTAATATTAAAAACGTCACCAATTTTGTTATCACTGCCGCCCAATGTAACTTCAATGTCAGACAGCGATCCAGTGACCACTGGCATATCATCTTGTATACCATCTGATGATTTAGATATTACTTCACCTCTATTAAAGTCACCTCTTACGTTGGATAGCCTTAATACGTTAGTTCGTATTCCATTGAGTAGTTTTGTAGATATAGTTTCTACAAAAGCCTTTGCTTGTGTAGTAGCTCCAATAATCTCAATACCTTCTAATGACTTTAGGTTATCATAGCTAGGTGCATACACTTCAATGTATCTTGGAAGAATGAATTTGGCATCAGATGGCTTAATTACGTCTTCTGATGGATAATGTACAGTCGCCGAATCGTTAAACAGAATTCTGAATAACAATTGAATTGATCTCTGGGAACCTTTGGATTTATAGAAATCCATAATGTTTTTAATTGTAAGACGGTCATCTGTCTTAATAAGACCTGGTAGATCCGCAAGATACGTTTTTTTAAATTGTTCTAGGAACTCGGCAGTAGTCTTATCGATGTCACGATACTCTAACTGGTTCCTTGCTACATCAATTGTCTTGCCAGTAGTTTCCAGATACTCATAATAGGCACCTAAGAACTCTCTGAATACGTTACCTTCTTCAGCATAGAATGCAGGGAATTGATCCTTGACGAATAACGAGATCTTGTCTTCGATCTCTCTCACTACGACCTCTCTTGTACGATCTGTATTGTTGGTGACGCGTTATATGTAAGGACAATGTTCTTAGTAGACGATATAGTCCTTGACGTTGGGGTTGCAAAAAGTCTGATTGCATTTCCAGTAAACAGTGATGTTTTAAATGAGTTAATATTAACAAGTCCTAATGTATAATCTACAGTACCAATACTTGGTTCTACTATTTCAACACCGGTAGTGGTGTCTTGAATAATTTGCAGAACGCCTGACCCATCGTCTCTAAATGAGCACCCTGTCAGACCATTAAACGTAAATGTAGAAGATGATATAGGAGCAGTTCCATCCACGAATATACCATTAATAGGTATCTCTCTATAGAATGCATTATCATACTGCAACAAGAACGTCTGTGATTTGTTCAGCTGAGGTACTATTCTTTTCTCTAGCGTAACGCTAGTGTCGTTATTAAGTATTGAAGGATCTGACAAATCAATATCTGCAGATAACTTAGACAATCTTAACTTAGTATCAAAGTCGTCAATGTTTGCACTTGTGTGTGTTTTAATTGCATTTATGACTACAGTCTGAAGTTCATTATCACTCTTAGTGGTAACATTAGGATTATAACGTACTGAAGATTTAATGTCAACGTACAAGAACTCTGGATCTACAACTACTGGTGTAATTGATAGTGGAGCTCTTAACTTAACAAAAGCCTCAATGTCCCTCTTTCTTGATAGTGGAATCCCTTCTGCATTCTTCAAGTCGATTGATATAATTACTTTACCGAACTGCGGAGGTATGCTTTCCTCTCCACCATATACATTAATGGCTTGAACGTCGTTAAAGTTTTGTTTAATTAATGACTTGTAGTCATTTACAGTAACGGTTCTGTCTTGAATTGTAAGTGATCTTGATGCATTCTTTCTAATTGATTCATCAGATTCTGGTAAACTGCCGCCACGTGCTTTAGATAACGATGTTATTAATACGTTTGAATATCCTTGAATGTCGCCAACTAAAGTAAATACATTAGCTGAATCTGGTGCTTCGCCTGATGATTTTCTATATGTTGCCTGGACAATGTTATTGTTTTCTAACTTCTTACCAAGAATTCCATCGCCAAATTGAACCTCATACTTACCAGATTCTGCTGGCGCAATGAAAAATGTGTTTGAGTTTCCATCAATACCAATAGTGTTTAAGTTTCTAGTCCACTCTGCATTTGCTGTGTCTGTAGCTGATTGGATAACCTTTACTACTAAACTGTCTGTATCAATCTCTTTATTGTTTAGCACGAATCGTTGATTTGTATTAGAGCTGTTAACTGTAAACAACTCAGTGACAATTTCACCCTCAAATAGACTTATGTTGTTTGCTTCGTAGTTTCCTACTGCATCAGATGATATTGTAATTCCTTCATTGGTGCTAAAGGTATATGACTTGCCGTCAATAGCTGAAGTAAAGGATGTGTACTTAGGAATCGTGATTGCAGCAGGTACGTCTTCTGGAGTGATCTTCAATTTAATTGTTGATGTAGAACTTGATCTTGATTGAGGAAGATAGTTTAAGGTCTTTGCATGTGATACAATACTATCACGAAGAACTGCTGAGTTCAAAAATGACTCATTGGCTACCATATTAAGGTAGAAATTCTGCATGTATGTGTTATATGATAGAACATCAAGCAACACGTTTATGTTAGAACCAGTAAAATCATAGTCCTTTAAGGAAGACTGGGTCTGCATATAGTTTTGCAAGTTGGTCTTGATGTCGTTAAAATTTAAGTTTGCTACTGAAAGCGCTGAGTTTGCCATTATCCTATTCTCTCTATTTGCAGATTAAGTGTCTGCGGCTCTTCTATATTTATGATTGCAAATTCAATACCTATTAGTAACGAGTTGTTGTCTGGGTCTGGACTTACATCTATGTTTAGTAATTCTGCTCTTGGTTCATAATTATCAAACGTCTCTTTGATGAATTGTTTTGCTAGTATTGCTACTTGAGGAGTAAAGTTTTCAAACAGTAGCGATCTAATTTTAGATCCAACACTAGGTTGCATTAGTCGTTCACCTCGATCAGTTAAGATAAGGTTACGGATAGATTGCTTAACCGCATTTGCATCTGTCTTTACAGACAAATCTTTTTTAACTGGATGGTTAGCAAAGCTAGTATTAAAATCTGAAAATACACTCATACCTTTATTTATCACCCCCCTACAACAACGAACTTGAGTGACTTAGTAAGATTACCATAATCTGCATTGTTCTTATACTTCTCTTTAAAATCATCTGCTGATAAAAAAGGTTCGTCCGGAGGAGTTGGATTTGCGCCTGCAGTGTGCATTGCAAAGAAATACTCATATAAAATATCTTTCTTTAGGAATGATATGTGGTGCCTTAGAGCTCGAGCTCTTTCTGCTGCTACAGCACTTCCGCTAAGTCTAACCACCATCTCCATTGCTCTAACATCTATCTGTAATGGTTTTGCTTCTGCCGCCATTCTATCAGTACGCACTTTCATGATGGCGGCTATCTCTTCGTCAGTCTCTCTAACTATGATGCTTTCGTGTTCTTTTAAAGCAACGTTTGTTTCTACTACCTTGGCAACAGCAGGAGCTTCTACTTTATCTGCTGCCGCTTGCAACTTCTCTGCAACTTTGGTTGGCTGTAATGACTCTAGTCCTTCTTTAATAACATCACCTGCAGCATCTAATTTTAAGTTAGGAGCTTCAGCACATATTTTATCTTGAATAGCTCCAACGTCTAATGTAAACGGAGGTTCAAATCCTCCAACAAGATTTTTAATATCGTCAGTTGTTGGTAATCCTCCAGCGACAGAATTGATCTTATCTAGGACTCCTGCTGATGCCTTTTCTATTGCTGCTGCATCAATACCAATGTCTGACAGAATCTTGTTTGTATCTATTCCAGGAAAGCCGTCTTGGATCCCCTTGAACTTCTCTAACATTTTGCCTGGATCGCCAGCTGATGCTACAAGTGCAGACATCTCAGCTTGCAATTCTAGTTGAGGTGGTTCAGGCAATGCTGCAACTTCTTCGAGCTTTCCTAATATGCCTTCTGATGCTCCATTTAGTGCATCCGCAAGTCCGCCTAGCGCATCTTCTTGTAATGCACCTAATTGTTCTTCTGCTTGTGCAGCTAGGTCTTTTAGATCCTTAGCTGCTTGAGGTAATCCACATCCTGCCATTATGTTGCACTAGCTCCTGTATCTACTGACTTATCGCCATCAGCCGTTGTACCACCTGTTTGAGGGTGAACGTGACCATCAAGATCAATACTATTAGCAAGCACTTGAACACTCGCATCAACTGTTCCAGTTACGTTCACATTGTTGTTAATGTTAGTTACATTAGCTGTAATATCCTGTGTAGATGAAATACTCATTGTCTGAGTAGTTCCAACATTAATTTGTTGTGCTGCTGACGTTTTAATTGTTTGGTCTCCTTGAGATGAAACTACCTGTGTAGCATCTGCTTGAAGCAACATATCTGATCCAGTCATGAATACAGTATTAGCTTCTACTAAAGTTTTCATGTTAGCTGGTACATTACTGCCACTCGCAACTGTTCTTGCAGTGTTAGCAAAGTTCTTAATCTCTTCTTTACCTTTAATGCTTTCTGTATGAGTGTTAGCTAGGGTTTCTGTAAACTGTCCAGTCTTAATGTGTTCTGTTTCACCGTGAATAGTTTCAAATACATTTCTGTTGACTACTGTAGCTTTATCTGATATAATCTCTTTAGCTTCATTGCCAGCAACCTTTTTAATGTAATCACCACCAACGGATAAGAAGTAATCCTTTTCAACTTCCGTATACATATCGCCTTTAACATACAGACGTGCATCGCCTTCAACTCTTACGTTTACGTTGCCTTTAACTAGAACATCTTTATCTTTTATAACTATTTCGTAATCGGTTCCATTTATTTTTGTAACTCTATTACCGTCTGGCTGAACTTCTTGGAAGGTTCCTTTTGTATGGAACCAATGTATTCTTTCTGCACCAGGAGTGTCGTCTACTTCAAATAGATGTCCTGCTTCAGTAAACTGTACGTGGTTTAATGGATATACGGATTGCGGAACCCCTGACGGATACATTTTTCCCTGGCCGCCGAATCTTGGATGAGGCTCATCCCACGATGGTCTTTCATAGTAGGAAGCTGCTTTGTCAGGTTGTACTTGAGATACTTTGGGTGCTTGTGCTTGCTGCACACCTGATATTTTCTTTTCTCTTTTTTCTAACAGGGTTGCATGTTCTTCTGCTGTTTCTGCTCTGGCATGTCTGTTAACAGAAGACTCTCCCAGCACAGATAAGTCCTCTTCATCGAGTGGATATATTTCATTTGGATCACTAAACCCTCTAGCTTTGGTTGCCGCTTCAGAAGGATTTCCTAACAACGTGCCCATTACTAAAGGCATTTGATATTCGTTCTCGTCTAGGAATACACCAAACACCCAAGTACCTTCTACCATTCCAGTTGGCGATGTACCTATGCCGCTCATACTTGCAGATGTTATAGGATTAAGAACCATTGCCCATGGCAAGTGTTCTCTCTTCACGTCTTCATTGTTTTCACTATGTACGCTATAAATCCTAACTTTAACTCTACCAAGTTCTTGAGGATCATTTCTATTTTCAACTACTCCAATAAAGTGTCTTAGTTGTGTAAAACTTTGTACTCCACTATCCATTATGCCACCACATTCTTTTCTGGGTTCTCAACATTAGCATGATAACTCTCTTTCATACATGATACTAAAGATGTGTATTCTTTTCTATCAATGTAATGTAGAACTCTATTGATCAGATACTTGCCTGATATTTTTGGTTCCTGGTCCTTTGCTTTAGTTTTTGCTGATTGCTCCATCATATCTAAATTAATTACCTGCCCTACTCTGAGATCTGAATTACCGCAAACGGTCATTGTCATCTCTACTCCTTTCAAACTATCTGCATAGAATCTTCGGGCTGGGATTAAAGATTCAAAGTTAGTTGATAGTTGTGGATCCGCTCTTGTTTCGTGAATCCATTTTGTACTGTTAATTGTGCTTAAGTGTTTTTCAATCATTGCCTTGCTGTCAAAGGACATAGCATCATCATCTAAATGCTCAAAATCTCCAAAGTTTTCATTGACTAACATTATACCGCTTTGTATAGTTTGGTTTATTAGGTCTAATTTTTTACATTGATTGGCATATGAACCAGACTTAATCCTAAACATTATGTCTTTTGATGCGTTCATTTTAAGGTCTTCTATCATGAATTGCCTGTTTTTAGACTTAGCATCTAACGAAGAGGATGGACTGTATGCATATGTTGTAGCATCTTTCTTGTTTTTTGAGATCAGTTCTTCGACGTTGTGGAAGTTAAATCCATCTATACTCTCGTAAAATGTGAATAGGCTTGATGAAAATTTACTAGAATAAGCTCTACGTTGCAGCATGACCATTGCTTCATAAGGCGTCATTCCTGGTATAATGAATCTATCAACGCCTGAGGTGTCATGAATGTCTAGTGGTCTATCTGTACCTAACATATCGAAAACGTCCTGTACGGCGTTCTGAATCGGGTCTATGTACCCTTTATTGACGTCTATCGTAGACTGAGTAAAATGTTCCGGAGTGACCCCAAAGATTTCAATTACCTTTCCAAACCCAGAGTTAGGATCTGGTGTTACTGCAGTTTTGTATACTTGTAGAGTTAATTCTATCTCATCCTGGTCTGGACTAGCAAACTTTACATCAACAGTTTCTGTACCATCAAAGTCTACTTTATTAAATGAGTCTGATGCATCCATTACAATAAATTTGCCTTTTATTGAATCAGCAAATAAATCTTCTTCCAGTTGGAATGAATGAAACGCATCAGTTATGTTTAACTCGCCACCAGAATGAGTAAACAATATTTCATCAACAATTCTACTTTTTGGTATGTACTTTGCCATTAGTCCTTCATTGCGCTCTTAAGAAGTTTCCCTGCTTTACTAGCTAATCTATAATCAACTAACCTAATGGTACGTTTAGCAGTATTCAGCTCATCTTCATATTCATAACACGTAACTGGTTTATATGTGCTAGATGTTATATCATTAGTTATATCTCTAAGAGTCAGCCCGCCAGTGTGTAATTCATACGTTTCTTTGCTTATGATTGTGTCTTTTGTTCTGTGCTGGTAATGTTTAATATCAGCCTTTGCTTGTTCTTGGGACCCATACTTATTGACTAACATCTCAATGAACTGGCTGTATGTAAGTGGCCATTGGTGATATGGATCAATAATATCATTAGCAAGAAATATTAGCCACATCATTTCTGGATCATTATAATATCCAGCTGCTACTTGATCCGGTCTAGCATCATCCTCAATAACGTAATTATAAAATGATAATGGACTGTTAAGTAGCGACTCTTTTAACCTTGGTCTTGATAAGATGTTTCTGCAGATCTTAGCATTGTATTCTATCCTAGGAAAGTTTCTAAAGTATTCGTTCATTATAGTAGACCCTCATAATCTTCTGAAGTCCATATCTCAACTTCCTGAATTGTCATTGATAGTTCAAAGAACGCTGGAGCTCCACCAGCATTAAATACGTTTCCACCTTCTGGTTGATAGTTGACTGTGAACCCTGTTACAGCAGCTCTCTTAAATGGATGTAGATAGTTACCTGATCCAAGATAGTAGCAGTCTACTTGATTTGGATACTTGAGGAAGAAGTTTGTTCCTTCTCCGCTCTCTCCTTGGAAAGCTGGGTGGATTGCTTTCTGCATATGAAGAATCATATCTCTTAGTGTATTCTGTTCAGCTAAAGAAGCTGGCGCTAGTTTCCAGTTTAAGGTAAACGTCTTAAGTTTCATTGCATTGAACAATAATGCCACATGAGGGTTTAATGTGTTTCCAACTGCTTGATCTAGTCCGCCTTGTACTTCATTACTGATACCCGCTGTTGCTCTTATCACTGCAGCACCACCAGTTAGTACATCCTTAGCTATCTTATCGAAATCAATATCACCACTAGACTCTGTTCCCGACTTACCCTTGGCCATAGTTCTGTCTGAGAATGCACTTAGCAACATATCAGCACCAGTCGATGCTCCTGCACCAAGTAATCCTAAATCAGTTTGATTGTATTCCATTCCCGCTGAATCTTGTATACCTGCATTAGGCATAGGCAATGCGACAGACAACTTGACTGTCTCATCTCCTTTATTGTTGTCAAAGTTATAGTCAACGAAGTTCATGCAAAACTGATGAGTACTTGCATCAGATGGAAACTGAAATATTTCAGC
>CERP01051778.1_pt1 | contig 12015 bp, 14 predicted proteins | sample 530801 | NCBI WGS metagenome assembly CERP01 (sample SAMEA2620991, study PRJEB7988) | marine metagenome | biome: marine biome (ENVO:00000447); feature: surface water layer (ENVO:00002042); material: "saline water (ENVO:00002010), including plankton (ENVO:xxxxxxxx)" | depth 5 m | reverse complement strand
ACAGCTGGTGGAGTACGACTATTATCTAAATGAGAAGTAGTACTATTAACATTTTCATTAGCGTAAGTTCCATAAGAAATATACCAATCAGCACCATTAGCAAAAGTACTCGAACCGTTAATCATGTTAGTAGCGTCTATGGTAATCTCTGTAGCGTCGTCTAATACTAGCACTAAATCAGTACCTACAACAGAACCGCTAACTACTGGATTACCCGAACTGCTAGAACCTCCCAATGTAGATGCGTCTACAGTTACTGTGGAGGAATCGCTCATGGTTAACACTATATCAGTTCCGCTAACCACTCCGCTTGAAACAGTAGTATTCTCATCAAGTGCCAAACCAGTTACGTCTACTGTAACTACTGAAGCATCGTCCATAGTAAGAGTTAAATCTGAACCATTCAAAGAACCAGAGGCCACAAAGTTATTTTCATCTACCCCTAATGATGTTACGTCTACTGTGTAAGATGTGGAATCATTTAACCCTAAAGTTAAGTTGTTGCCGCTTAAAGTGAAAGAGTTTACATAAGTATCATCTGAAGCAAAGCCAGACGTATTAGAAAATATTTCATTTAGCTGAACTACTGCAAGATTCAACACAGAATTTACAAAAGAACCATTAATACTAACAGCATTAACTGGTAAAGACTCAACTATAACCTTAGCACCGTCTTTAATTTTGATTTGAATCTCCGTTCCATTTGCTGTGGCTTCTAATGTATTTACAGCGTGAGGAACTAGTAAGCTGTCAGAACCCAAAGATAAATCTCTAAGAAGTATAGTAGAACCCGTTGAATCTAATCCGAAATCCATTGCCTTGTATTTCAAATATGGGGAAATCAATTCTAAGTCTTTGTCTTCAAAAAGTCTATTGTGTACTGTGGCTTGATATCTAAGAAGTCCAGTATTTGGGTCAACAGTATCTCCTTGTCTAACTTGAAAAATTCCTAAATCTACATCGTCAGAAATTCTAACTTTCATTATTTCTGCATACAAAGTAGTTCCAGCTCTAACATCTACTGGATGGTCAAAATACCATTCAATAACATCTCCAGCAAATATATTACTGGCTGCGCTACTTCTTGCTGCATCTCTTGGTAAAACTTGCTTGTAAACATTCCTTCCAGATATCTCAATTCTATACTCCAGTCTTATGTCTGAAGAAACATCTTCAGCAGCTATGGTTGTAATTCCTAAACCAGTAATATTAATACCGAAAAAGTTGTCTCCAGCGTAGCCAGTAGACGTTAATGGGTCAGGACTTCCACCTAATGGTAAGCTAAACATATCAGAATAAACTCTACCGCTTGGTGGAATAAAACCACTTGCCCCTTGATTAGCTGTTATAGATTGGTCCTTAAGCCCTCCCCACATTGGGAAAAAGTTAATATCCGTTGTTAAGTTAGTAAAAAAAATATTTTCAGAACCCGAGCTCATCTTGTGTTGCTCTCCTAAAAATAAAGAGTTAAGAGTAGTCTCAATAGCCCTATCAGCTTCTAGCTTATCCGTTACTGGATTGTAGATAAAATGGCTTAAAGTTTCTAAATTCGCCGTTATTAAAGATGCCGAGCCACCTCCGCTAAAAGCCATTGACTCCCTAGCGAAGTCTCTAAATGTTTCTTTTGTAAATGTTACTCCCTCGCTGTCTTGAGTATCTGCAAGGTTAAACTTTAAGTTTCCTTTGAAACCGTAGTTATTAACAAATGATATTTTTACTATTGATGTGTTTTCTAGAGCTTTCTCATCATACCAGCAGTTTTTAGCTGGGTGAGAATTGTCTATTAATCCGCTTACAGTATCCGTAATCTCGATTGCGTTACCGTTTTTACTAATTTTTTTAGCCATACTTTTTTTATTACAAAGTTAACCATATTATATTAAAAAAGCCCCCATATTTCTATGGAGGCTGTTATTGTTAGTTACCTATTTCTTAGCTCGAACTTCCTATTTTCTAGAGCTTTTTTAGCCTTTATATAGGCCCTATAGAGCTCGTTGAATCTATCGTCGTCCCTATACTCTACAGTATTGTTATCTATTATAGTAGCCCTCTGAGTAAATTTAGACGGCATGTCGAACCATTCAGACTCTTTAAACTTAGTGTAAAATTCCTTTTCCATTACGCTACAGAGTTTAAGTGATTCTTTTGAGCTTCAGTTAATAGATACTTTACTTCAATATCAGATATCTTGCCACCACTCTCAATAAATGCTGTAGCCTTCGCTAGTTGGTCTTCACTTATAGATGGTTTTGCAGCTGGCTTTTTTCTGGAGGCTTTGTTGGCATCATCATCTTCAGCTTGCATACCCAATAGACTAGCTAAAGTATAGCGTCTGTAATAGGTTATTTCACTACCTCTCTTTTGTGGATCCGTTATGTTAGTTAAGGCTATACCGCTCTCAACTTTCTCGCCAGTTTCTACGTCTATTATTTGCGAAGTTACTACTCCGTCTAGGATAGGCTGCAAGCAAAGTAAATCATGCTTTTGTAGGATTGGCTCAGTATGCTCTAGAAGTTGGTTAATATCGAAGTATTTCGACTTGAAAAAAGGGTTTCTAGAATCTTTAGAGATAGCTCCAATTTCTTTTTTTGCGGAATGTAATTTTTTGTAAATGCTCATTGCTTTTGTTTTTAAATGTAAATTAATGTATTAATGAAATGTTGTTTTGCGTCTTCTAATAATTGGCCGTCTAGTATTAGTTCCTCATCATCTAGAGCTAAAACTATGCTGTTAATCTCTAAATAGTTTAAAGATATGCTAGTTTCGGCTGGCCAATCCATAGTTGCTGGAGTATCTAAGCTGTAGTTGGTAGATATGTCTGCATCTATTAGTACCATATAAAGCTTTCCGTTTACTATTTGCTCAAGCTCGAGCTCTATATAAGATTCCTCTGGAGCTACCTCCAATCTAAAGTATTCGATAATGTCGAGCAGTTGCTCATCTGTTTTTTGTAACATTGTTTTTTAGGTTTTATTTTTGACAAATATACACTATTTTAAACACTACGAGCTTTTTTGATTATTTTTTTTATGATTAACTTTGTATCCATGAATAATGAAAGACTAATAATAGCCGCACTGATCACACTTTTAACTCTATCAATTTACGATACAAAGCAGATAGAAATAGAAATAGATTCATCTGAAGCTAAAATAGAAGCTCTAAGCGTTACAAATAAGAATATATATAAAGAGCTAAAGAAGTCTAAAAAGTCTTTTAACAAACGCCTAGATTCGTTATCTGAGGCTAGCAGAAAGGATAGCTTAAAAGCCGTTAGGTATATTAAAAAAATAGATAGACTTACTAAGGAGAAAGTAAAGGCTGAATTATTAAAGGATATAGTTGTAGCTGTAGATAGCTCAGAAACTATTTTAGTAACATCTAACGAAGCTAAAGGAATCCTTAAGGCCTACAATCAATCTAAGCTAAACATCTCAAGAAAAGGCTTTAAAATAAATAAGCTAGCCATAACAAACCAAAAGCTTAACAAATCTATTCTTTTAAAAGATAATCTTATCAGTAATAAGGATAGCGAAATAATTGAGCTGGGAGCTATTGTAGACATGAATAAGAAGGTAAAAAGAAAGCAGATTATAAAAATATCTGTAACTTCTTTTATTTTGGGAGCAGTTACGGTTGCCATTCTTAAATAAATGGTTATCTTTGTAACTCATGATTTTGTTTTTTGTTTTAGGAAGGGTAGTTATTAACTTAGCTACCCTTTCTTATATTAGTAAGTCTCCTATTTGCTGAGCTCTATCTAGCAACCATTCCTTTTCTTTCTGTGAATTCTTTTCGAAGGAAACGATATCTCCAAAATTCCTAACATAATCCAGTCCAATTATTGCGAAAAGCTTACCATCTCTATAGTATGGCACAGCGTTTATACCTTTAATCCCTTGACGCTTTAACTCTGTCTTCGTTATAACATCAACCATATTGTCGATATCCGGATGAAACATCTTCAATAAAATTACGTCTTTTATAAATTGAGAGAATAGAGATACCGGCATGTTCTGAAGATTTACAGCCTCCCTAGACGTCCCATTAGTTACCACCTCATAGTCGCAGCTCATTTTGTTCTTATGCGTACCGTTATAGTAAGCATCTCCATTATGAAATCTAAATATATAAGCCCTGTCTGCTTTAGCCTCTTTCATTAAAGAGTTTAAGGTATCGTCTATTAAACTGTGAGCATCTAGCTCTAAGACTATCCTATCTCTATCAATTACCTTTGTATTAAATAAATACTTCAACTCTTCTTGAAACAAGTATATAATGAACACAACAAAGAACAGCAACAGCGTCTTATATCGTAAAGACCTTATTGATTTTATTGTAGCTGGAATTACTGGGATTATCTTTTCAAAATTTAACATAGCTAAAATATTTCTTCGTCGACTATTGGCATAGCTTCTACCTCTTCCATTTCTGAAAGGTAATTACTATTTTTAATAATATACCAAAAACCATCCACTTCTCGAGGCTCTGCCCATTGCGTAGTTGTTCCGATGTAATTCTGTCCTGAAGTTACAAATGCGTTATAAGCATCGCACTCCGCTTGTGTCCCCTTGTAATACATATTAATAGATTGTGTAGTGTGTGTTAATGTTAGTCTCTATTGCCGCTCTGTTTGCTGATTGGTCAGTGTTATACGCTATGACCTCTTGAATTGTACCATTTAAGAATGTTGTACCCGCCTGAGCTCCCAACTGTAAACCATTATTTTCAGTAGTTCCAGCGTATGTGTCCGTAGTTCCTACTACTCCATCTTTGTACGAACTCATATTCTTGGAAGAATCAATAAAAGCAGACAACAATCTTTGATTTGCAGTGTTTGAATACGATGCTAAATCAGAAACATAAGACAAAATAGCAGTTGAAGTCACTACTAAATTTCTCTTTTTTGTAGTCCTTCTATCATTCAAAACTCTTATTGAGTTAGTGTTTATTGAGTACTGTGCGTGGACTATCCCTGATGATTCTGATATATCATTGTTCGACACAGAGAAATAAGATACATCAGTAGTATTTATAAATCCACTTGTAAGGTTAGATATGTTATCATTCGCCCCATCAAATTGAATCGCTGGGGTGCTATTCCTTTCTATAACAACACCACTAGCCACAATTTGCGGTTGATTTGATGCATTGCTTTGCGTTGCGTCATTACCTCCACCACTTTGGTCGTACCAAGTACTAACATAGGCATCGTTCGCTCCTGCCTTAGACAATAAGTCAGTTGTATCTAATTCGCCGTTAGAATCAAAACCTATATCGTAAGTAGGTTGTCCTGTGGTGTCTACCCTTACTTCAATAGCCGAGCCATTATAAGCATTTCTTAATTTTCGCAAAGAATAAGCCGCTGCCGCATTTGGATACAAGTCTAATAATAAGGTAGCACCTACTTTTTCCCAAACTAAATTACTTCCTAAATAGACTTTGTTTACATCAGTAGACCCAATCTTAACGGCGTTTATATCGTTTGCTCCTAGCTTCATAGTTATATAATAAAATAAATAGTTGCTGAATCTGGTGTTAAAGCGTCGTATTCAGCTTGCGTAACAGTTGTTAAAGCGTTTGTTGTGTATGTAGTTCCTACATTCTTTTCAATCCTATTGGAGATAGCTGTAACATTAGTAGCGATATCTGTAGTATTGGTAGATATATTACCAGAATTAGTAGATACACCTCCAGCGTTTGTAGCTATATCAGTAGCGTTCGTTCCTATATTAGATAAGTTGGTAGCTATACCGCTAGAGTTTGTTGAAATATCTGAAGTAATAGTAGATACTGGTACTGAATCTATAGTGCCAACTGTTGTAACTCCAGTATCAGATATAGTAACATCTCCAGACATTGCAACCGATACAGATTGATTTGCAGAGTTTCCTAAAAACATCTTACCACTATCTAAGTTAGGCGTTGCATTTGCTCTGCCAGAACCCATAACCTTAACTATACCAGTCCCATTTTGAGATCGAATAACCTTACCTATGTTTTGTATGTCTGCAGCCTCTCCAGCTGGAGCTGTTGCCGTATACTCTCCAGCTACAGTACTAAGGTACAAAGTATCTCCTTCAGTAAATGCTGAAGTATCTAAACCTTCTAGGTTTCCAAAAGTTACTATTTCTACTGGCTGGTTAATAGATACACTAGCCCAAACTAACCCGAAGGCTGGCCTAGACACTACGTTATCAGCATCAGCTAAATCTACAACAGTATCAAAACCGCTAACTCCAGTAATAGCAACTACTTGACCTTTGGTTAAAGCTTGTGCTGCTTTTGCTGTAAATCTAACAGACCCATTTAAATCTCCAATAAAGTCTGGGGACGTAATAGAGCCAGTAAATACGGCTCCAGTTAAATCAGCCTTCCCAGTTAACGCTGAAGTATTAGTAGATATATCGGTAGTGTTTGTAGCTACTAAAACATTAGTGCTATCTAACTCAGTAGCGTTATTATTAACTACGTCTTTAATTTCGTTTACATTTTGATAAGTTAATTTCTTATCCTCTGGTAAAGGATTTGCAGCTCCTAGAGTTTTAGTTACATAAGTGATATTAGTAGTTGCCATTATATTTCGTAGTTTTTATTGATTGAAAATGTAGTCCCCAAACCAGTAAAACTCTCTCTAGTATTTGGTCTGATATACTCTGGGGTATCGTTAGACAGTTCTGGGAAATTTATGTTATTAGAAATTAAGTATTGTTTAACTTGATTCTCGTAAAAAGCTCTAGATGCTTCAGCTTGTCTTTGCATTTGAGCTAACTCGTCAGAACCTATAGATGTTACTTCGTCAGTATCTCCTACGGATATAGTCTCCGCTCCAATTTTATACAGCATTCTGGGCAAAGCTAAAACATAAGTTTGCCAAATTACCATCTTCATAACAGACGCTTTGTCGCTGTCGTAAAGCTCCTCATAAAATCCAGTTAGATCACCGTCGTTATAGCCATCCCTTAACTTAATAGTCAAAGCCGTACCCAATACTCCTTGAGCTACTAAGTCAGTGGACTGAATAATTAAAGGCTCTAACAATCTAGCATCAAAGTTTTCACTAATTGCTAGATAAAATCGTAAATCGTCTATTCCTATTATTAAAGGTTTTGTAGTTGCCATATTTCTATTTATTATAATTTGGATGATGTCCTTGGTTAGGCATGTCTTTTGGAGCTATCTTAGATTCTTTGTTTCCAGTTGGTCTTGGTTTATAGCTGCTAGGAATAGTATTCGTTTCTTGGTATTTAGATATATATTTAGAACCCTTTTCAGTCTTATCTTTAAGTCTGTAAAGCTCTTCTTGCCATACATGGCCACATGATACGCCGCCCTTATATTTAAACAAATCGTATGCTTCTCCCTTATGACCGAATGACTTATTAACTCCAGCTCTAGTAGCTTGATCAATATCCTCTAGTCTATAAACTACACCGCTACCAGTTCTAGCCATCATTCCAGAACAGAATTTCCTACTATTTCCAGACGAATACTTTTCTTGATACGAATATCTGACTTTATAAAATGATTTATCCAGAACACTAAATCCGTTAGGCTTGCTACTTATTACATCTGCTAGCTTTTCTAAATTAGACTTACTAGTCTTTATGAAATCACTAGCCCAGCTCTCTATATCTTCGTTCTTAGCCTCTCTAACATCTACTAGCTCCCATTTATCTAAATCTACTTTTTCTCCCTCTAGAGCGTCTAAAACAGCCTCGTCGTCAAAGTCCTTTTTTTTTAACTTTTCTTTGTCAATTTGCTTAAGCTTTCTTTGAGCCCATGCAATGCCAGAGTCTCCTCCCCATGCTAGCCACATAAGTCGGCCACATCCATCACCTAATTTCTTTTTTGAGTTCTTTCTATGTCTTTCAAAAGAAGCCATCCTAGAAATAGTATCTCTAGAAATATTTTCTCCTTTCGCCAGTTGGTTTGCACGATTTTTTCCAGTAGCCTCACCACAAGAACCCCAACCGTTTTTTTCTGCCCAATCCAATGCAGTTTGAGCGTTATTGCTAGCAGACTCTGGGTAGTCGTTATAAGAAAGCTCTACATTAGATAGTTCTTCAGTTACCTCTCCGTCTATAGCGTCTACATCTTCAGTCTGTAACCAGATCATAGCCTCTTCGTCTGAGAATCCATAGCCAGTAGTTAGCATTAACTTAGCTTGATTCTCTGTTAATTGGTCTTTGCTGTACTTTCTAACTATTCTCTCAATACCTTGCATCTGTCGACCAGTTAAGTTCTTTACAGATTCATTAACACCGGCTAGCTCTCCACCCTCTGGAGCTACCAAAGGAGCCTCTACAGCGTCTTTAAAGTACACCCCTTGTATTTCTAACTCTGCAAATATTGGAGCCAGTATATCAAGTAATAACTCTCTTCTCGGCATTACTATCTTTTCTCTCATTCTAGCAGTTGCATAAGCTAGCTCCTCAGTTTCTGAAGTAAATCCAGCACCTTTAGAATTTAATCCACTAATCAAATTAGCTGATGGTATTCTATGGCCCTTTAAGATTCCAATCTCGGCCGTTTCATACTGACTGTCGTATATCTTGTCCAGTCCAGATAAAGACGGAGCTGAAAATGTTGGGGCGTTACCACCTTGTCGGTAGTAAGTAGATACTACCTTGCCAGCATTTGCGGCCCCCATAACTTGAGCCTGCGTTTCTTGTGAGTCTCTTCTATCTGTTTCTGGGTCTCCGCTAGTTTCTTTGGAGATAACCATACTAGGGAACATTCCATTTTGTGCTCCATGATTATGCATCATGTATATAGCAATCTCTAATTCGATAGCGTCAGCTGCGGCTATATATTTAGGCCTTCCGTAAGGTGTGTTAAACGTGCCACTATCATAGTAGTATAGTAAACTATTTGTTTCCTCTGAATTGTAGGAATTTATATATGTGTTCTTGTAGTTATAAACTGAGCTCTGTGGATTCCAGTCTTCTCTATAAGAAAATCTACAAGGCTCTCCGTTATCTATATCTGTTACTCTGAAATGAGAAACATTAATAGGTGAAACAGATTGAATGTCTAGTAGCGGATTTCTTTTAACCTCTAAAGTAATGCTTTCTTGAATTATCAAGGAAGATACCATAGCAAACAAATCTTTCTTTTTAAAAAACTCTTTTAACTTAGCGTCTTTTTGCGGGTCTTCACAAGTTAATCCTAGACCAATAACTTGTTGAGTAATGTCATCAATAATACATTGATGAGTAGGGCTGTTGTTATATAGTGAATTTAGATAGTTGCTAAATAGGTTGTCGGATGCGTTTGGATAGTAAGTATTACTACGTCGCTGTCCTTGTATTGAATTGGTTTTGTATCTTGAGAGTTCTATTTTCATTATGCTAATGTTATGTCTAGTGTATAATTAAAGCCGCCTAAAATAGCTTCTGACAAAGTTAACATAATTACTCCAGTTTTCAAAGTATTTAACCCTTGAATAACAGTATAAAAATAAGTATCATCTACAAGCTCATCAGCCTCAGCTTCCGAAATGTCAAAATAGTAATATCCCCTACTAATTTTAGTTAGTGATTTTGATAAAAGAATAGTTCCTCTAGATGGGCTATAAAGGGAAAGGTGTATATCAAGCCCGCTTAGACTTACTTCGTTTAGTCTTACCTTTACTGTCGTCTGTTGACCTTGAATTATCTGTATCATAGCAAAACTTTTCTTTTAACTCTGGATATCGTTTAAAAACATAAGCTATATCAGCAAAAGTAGTAACGTCCGTAATTTCGAACGCTACTCTTTTGTACTGGTATGAACCTATTTTGTTACTTTTTTTTAGCTCCATTTTTCTTAGATTTAGTTTTAACCGCTACCGGAGCTTCCGGTTTTGGCATCTCTAATCCCATAGACTTGTACTGAGCTTTCACTCTATCTAAGTCCGTAATTCTATGCTTTAATTCTGGATTCTTAACTAAAAACGATTCAACGTCTTTCTTATTTGTTTTGGCGTCTATAATCAAACTTGATTTAGAGCCTATATAGTTTCCGAATAAATACATAATTAAGCTTCAGTAATAGCGAAAGCTGTACTAAATTCAGCAAAGTCTACTGTTGGCATTGGTTTAGTAGACTCTTCCATTAGCGTTAATGTAACACCTTTAGGGTCGTTTAGATTAGTAGCTGTTGTTCCAGCGTCTCCACCAGTTACAGATAAGCCTCTTTCATTTCCCATGTATGTGTAGTTTCCGTTAACCCACTCAACTAAAACCTCAGTTCTACCTTTTACAATATTTTCGACTAAAGTAGAAATTTCTGCAGAATATCCATCTATCTTAAATTCTAAATTTCTATCGTACTTGAAAGCGTTTGACGTAGCGTCTGAAGTGATCGGAGTAGTTACAGTAGCTGTATTATAGACTGGCTCAATGTGATAAGCTGGAACTAATTCTCCCGCATTTGTCATTGATAAAACTCCACTAGCTTCAACAAAAACAACTTCGGAGCTAGTTCTAGCTTCATGGTCTAATATATATAAACTCTTGATGCCAGAGGGAGTTGCACAGCCTCTCTTAGTAGCACTTAATGTTAATGTACATGACATAATAATAATATTTTTATAGTGAAAGGAGAGCGAAATTAATCGCTCCCCTATAATTTGATTTATTTACTAAGCTGAAGTATCTTCGTAAGTTACCCAGTCAGTAGTTACAGCTCCTGCTCCGTATCCGAAGTTTCCGAAGATGTTAGCTTGGTTTTTCAAGTTTTCCTTTTGGTCGATTACATCTAAAGAGATGATGTCGCTAAATGCAGATGGTAAACCTATTCCTAAGTTTGAAGTCTTACCTAAAACAGCCCAGCGTGTATTCAAGTTTGGAACTACTTTAATTCCGAATCCACCAAAGTTAGTTGGCTCAGATGAAAGAACAGCCATGTTTTGAGTTTGTAGACTTCTTCTATATGCCCACTCAGTTGCTGGAGATACGTGAAAATATACATCACCTTGCTCAGCTAATAAAGCAACTGGCACAGCGTCAACCATAGCGTTAAATCTATCTTGAATAGTTGTCGGATCAGTCAAAGAAGCAGCTCCAGATAAAATCTGTCCAGTTAATGAAGCAGCCGTTAACTTATCATTAACAATTTTACAAAATCCGTCAATAGTTGCCGCTGGGTCATTAGTTGCTCCAGCGTTTGAAGACCAAAGTTCGTTCTCAACTTGCTTAAGCGCAGAATCAACAATATTTTGAACCATTGCTACCTTCAACTCTTCTGGGATACCCATGTTGTGAATGTTAGCTACAGCGTCTTTCCACTCTGTGTTTCTGAACAATTCGTAAGGAATTGGTAAGTTAATCGATTTCTTGTCGATTGAAAACTCAGTGTCTGAAATAGCAGCGTTACCTTGCTCAGCTGGAGCTGTTAGGTAATCCTGAACTACTCCACTAGTAGACATTTCCCACATAGAAAATTTATCTCTAGTTCCTTGTACCTGCTTGATGCCAAATCCAGCATCGAATGAAGATGCCTTTAATACTGCATCTAAAAAAATCTCTTCTACCCTTGAGATAGAACCTGTTGTTTGTGTAATTGCTACAGCCATTTTTAATAGTTTTTTCTGTTGTTAAAATAATTAGCTACGTTGTTAGATGTTGTAGCAGTTAGTGTTACTGATTTAGGCTCTATAGTAGATACCTTTGATAATTTCTCCGTATTTGAAGACGTTAAAGTCTCAATAGCAGAAAGCTTTTCTTTTACCTCTTCTAGAGATACTTTTAAAGCTTCATTCTCTTCTTGCATCTTAGACACAATCTCTTTAACTTTAGCCTCTAGGTCTTCCTTAGGCTCTTCCATTAGCTCTTCCTCTTTCTCTTCTTCCAAAGCGATTGAAGGAGTTTCTACTGGAGCTTCAGCTAAATCCTCTTTCTCTTCTTCCAAAACTACTGGAGCTTCTTCTAGAGCTACTTCTGGCTCAGCCTCTGGAGCTGCTTCGGTCATTGATACTAAAACACCACCCTCAACGGTGAAAGTCTTACCCTCAACGGTGAAAGTCTTACC
>CERP01013527.1_pt1 | contig 12104 bp, 2 predicted proteins | sample 530801 | NCBI WGS metagenome assembly CERP01 (sample SAMEA2620991, study PRJEB7988) | marine metagenome | biome: marine biome (ENVO:00000447); feature: surface water layer (ENVO:00002042); material: "saline water (ENVO:00002010), including plankton (ENVO:xxxxxxxx)" | depth 5 m | reverse complement strand
ACAGGAACTTTGGGTATGGTGCCCAGTATTTTATTGTTCCTTATTAGCTTCTATTATTAAATCTATTCTGTCAGATTCTTTTTTAGCTCTTCTTATATCTTGAGATCCGTATCCTAGATCTTTTAACATTTTTACTTGCTGATCTTTATTTAGCTTTTTCAATGTTTCAAAATCTGTAGAGCCATCAGCTGCTTTATATTTTTCTTCATATCTATTTAGCTTTTTTTCTTTTTTCTGTTCTTCGGTCATAGGACCAGCTTCAGGCTTAGCTTTTATTTGCCATTCTGGCCAACCTGCCATCATAGCTACACTTTGCCAAGTTTCTGTATCTTCAGCTAAAGCGGCATCTATATTGTTATATTTTTGTAACAATCTATCTAGTGGAACGTTGGTGGTAGCTGAAACAACTTTAGCACCTGACATCATAGCTGGATTATCTAAGCTAAAACCTTTTGTGTATATTTCTTCACGCATTTTCTTATTATCAAAAGCGTAAGCAGCTTGTTTTATTTTAGATATTTTAGAACTTATAGGTGGTGAAAATTGTGTAAGCTTCCAAGCAGCATCTACGTATTCAGGTCTGCTTCTATTTGATCTTTCGTAAACATCTAGTAAAAAGTTTTTAGCAACCGATACAGAAGCACCTCCAATACCTGTTCCTCTTAGTATTCCATCTAACATTCCATTGAAAGTTCTGTTAATAGATTTAGAATTATTATCAAATGTTTGATCTTCATCTGCAGCTATTTTAAATAAAGCGTTTTGTAAGCCGTTGAATATCATATTCTGTACAAAGCCGTAATATATTATTTTACTAATATTAGACTTAGCATCTCCTCTACCATTTTTAAGATCTTGAAAAGCTCTTTTTTGCATACGGGCATATTGCATTGGAGTATTAGCAAACATTAATATTAAACGACCAGCATCACTGGCTTGTTGAGCAGATATTCTGCTTGGATCTGAAGATTGTTGAGATTCTTCAGAAATTTGCCTCCACTCTATCAAAGCTTGTTTTTCTGCTTCTGTTATAGTTTTACCTTCGTTCTTAATTAAGTCTTTTATTCTATTACGATAAAATGTAGCACCTCCTGTTGCTATAGCGAAACTATCAGCATATTGAGTAGGTAAGTATCCTTTTTGTAGTATATACTGTATACCTGCTTTAAACTTATTTTTACTAGTAGAAGCTGCATCAGCTATTTCGCTTTCATTTATATTCAACTTAAGACCATTACGCCTGTCCATTAAGTAGTCAGAGTTTAACAATTTAACTACATCTTTCCAGTATTGTGGTTGATTAGCAACTGCCGCACCAGCTTTTAAAGGATTATTAAAACTCCAATTAACGTAGTTAATATTAGAAATCATTTGCAGTGCAGCAGATCTAACATTAAAAAACATTATAGCAGCATTAGATCCGTTAACATAATCTAGCATTTGATTGCTTAATCTGTTACCTCCAGTTAATCTGTTTTTACCAGCCTTCATTCTAGCTAATATGTTCTCTAAAGACTCTCTATACTTAGTGCCATATATTGCTTCTAACTTGTTTAAATTTTCCTTACTATATATTTGATCTACATTAGCTTGCCATTCTTCTAAATACTTAGATCTTTTTCCTGTATTTATTAGATCTATTAAATCCGTAGTTATAGTACCAGCTAACCAACTTTCACCTGGCTTAGCATAACCATCTCCCTTTGTAACACTAAATATTTGATCTGCAAAAGCTTTTAAAACTCCGTTTGATTCAACAGAGTTGATTAAATCAGCTTTATCAGTCTTACTTAAGCCAGGTGTTTCATATCCAGCTTTTTCAAATAAATAAACTCTTACAGCTTGCTCGTTAGTAAAACCTGTTTTAGCTTCTTTTCTTAAATCCTTAGGTACGTTAAGTTGTTTTTTAAGTTCTTTAAAATCAGTCAACAACTGCACTCTATCTCTAGATAAGTTATCCATAGCTCTAGAGTAAGGATTAAGTAAGTTTTCTTTATACCAAGCCATTTGTTTGTCTCCTTTTTTACCTTTAGCTAACGTAGAATATATTAACCCTGTAAAATCTTCAGCAGAGTGAGGTATAAAAAATTTAAATTTACCTTTGCTGGCTCCAATAGTTCTAGCTTTAGCAGCTGAATATTCTTTAAAATATTCTACGCCTGTAGACTCTTCCAACAACTTATTAAAATCCATATTTAGATCTTTAGAAGCTAGCTTTTGTTGAGTTTCAGATTTAACATCTATAACATTTAATACTTTCTCAACTGGAACTACTTGCTTTTTTCTAGGTTTTGTTATTTCAAAATCATAACTACTTTTTTCTGGTGTAATAAAGTTATTACTTTCCCATATGTCTGTTTTCCAACCTAGTTTTTTAGCAACCCTGTCCATCAATGTAGTGTATAGTTTAACTCTACTTTGTTCAGACTTAAGAGAAGAAAACTCAAGTCTTTTTATTTTAGGGTTTTTGCTTACAACATCTAATAAGCCATTGTAAACAGTTCTAATAACTTTAACAGCATTACCTGTGCCGGTAATGTCTATTCTACCACCTAAGTTAAATTCTACATCAAAACTTCCTTTACTATCTCTAGCGTCTAAATTGAAATTATATTTTTTGCCAGCTACTTGAAAAGTAGTTTTTATATTGCCAGCTTCATCTGTTTTCCAGTTTAATTTTTTCTTATCTTTTTCAGATTCTATTTTTAAATCTTTAGAAGCTCTAACTAATTGAGTTTTAGATTTAACATCGAGTAAAGACATGCTTTCTTTTGCAGCTTTAACGTTTTGAGGCGCATCATCTGCAAAATAAAAGTCATTATAACCTTCAGCTGCTTTATCAACTAGCCAATTTGCTTTAGCCTCACCAGTTGAATTACCTAATCCAATTATATTTTCTTTTTTAAACTCTAAACCTTCAGCTTTTAAAAACTCATATATGGCTTCTCTTGATTCAGGCGCTCTAGCAGTTAAAATAAATAAATCTTCATTACCTCTAGCTTCTTTAATTTTTTCAGCAACATTAAATAAAGGTCCACGAGATCCATCTGTAACTTTATTAAAGTCACTAAAGTCCATTTCCCAGCCTTTATCTTTTAACTCTAAACCTTTTTTAGCAAAATCTTCAGCATTTAGCTTTATTTCTTTGCCATCTTTTTTAGCTATTACAATGTTGTTGCTTTTGGCTATGGTATCATCAAAATCAAATACTCTAATCTTCTTAACAGGTTTATCCTTTTCTCTGGCTAGCTTTAGTGATTGATCTATAGATTTAGCTTTGCCTAAAACTTCTTCTAGTGTAATATCTTTACTAGCATACACAACTCCAGTAGCATCTACTTCTTTTGCATTGTCTTTTATTACACGATTTTTTTCTTTGTAATATTCAGCGGCTTGTTTGCTTTTAACACCCTCTGATGATAGCTTTTCATAAGGTATATCTTTAAGCATTTTTTTAACAGCTTCAGCTCCGTATTTTTTAATCATCATCTCAGATACTGTCATGCCAGCATACTCACCAGCTATAAACACTTGATCTTTACCTGAGTTTTCTTTAACAAAAGTATTTAATAAATCGTTTTCTGATACTCTACCTTTACTTCCTTTATATTCTTTAGAGTCTTTTAAACCTTGTAGCTCTTTAGGTATTAAATGTTGAGCAACTCCATCAACCATTATATCTATTAAGGCTTCTTTGTTTTCTATAGAAGTTTTACTGTTTTTTATTTCATGAAAACGCTTCATTATATTAAACATTTCTAAAGCATGCTCATTATGAGTTAAGTCTGTAGATTTACCTTCTTTTTGTTTTGGCTTAGTAGTCACACTCATCATCGGCACTAAGCCTCTAGGTAATCCACTTGAAGCACTTGTTTGTAACTGACCTAAAAATAAACTTTCAGAGTTTTTAAGATTTAATATAGATTTAAAAAACTCTTTGTAAGCGTATTTATTAGCTTTGTAAGTAGCGTCAATAGCTTCTTGTGTAGTGCTAAAGTCTTTTAACGCTTGTTGGCTTGAATATATTTTCTGCTGCTCAGTTAACCAAGATTCAGGATTTTTATCATATAGTTTAGCAAACACTTCACTTTTGCCTTTATTGCCAGCGCCACTGCCCCAGCTAGGTTGAAAAGCGTATTTAGTCTTTTGTAAATATTTTTCAGTTTTTTCTTTATTATCTACTTTACCAAAGTTAGGATCTTCAAGTATTTTTCTTATAAACTCAGGATTAGATTCAACTCCAAAAGTTTTCTTAGTCATAGTGTCTCCATTTTTAAATTTACCACCATGACCAGTATAGTCTCTAAACTTTAGCATACTTTTAGAATTTAAAGAATTTATTATGTAACTAAAAACAGTGCTATTTCCAGCTTCTAACATATCTAAATCTAAATCTTTAAATATCTCCTTAATAGTATTTTGATATTCTTTTATATTTTTATCAGTTATTGCAACAGTTTTAAATCCTTCTTTAGGACTTGCTCCCTGGTACTCAACTTTTAACTCTTTATAAAGCTTTTTATAATCTCCTAATTCTTTTTCAGCAAATATTTTAGCATCTTCTATAGTTAAACCAGTTGCTTCAGATAGATCTTTAGTATAAGCATCAAAATCCTTGACATCTCTTTCTTCTATTAATCTTTTAATTTCCTTATTATTTGTAGGATCATTTATAATTTTCTCAAAAGAGCTTAAAACTTCTTGAATACCTTTTTCAGACATACCTGTTTTTCTTATTATTTCAGATATATCATTTAAATCTACTACGTCCTTGCCTTCATCTCTTAAATAAGCTAAAGCTTTTAATCTTTGCTCTTGAGTAATATTTTTTATTCTTTCTATACTTTCTATAAATATAGGTTTAGAAGCCATAGCTGGCGATTTGCCAGAAGATAAGTTTTCCTTTTCATTAACTGTTAAACCATCCTTTTTTCTTATAGTTCTATTAGTTATAGCTTTTCCTGTTTGATGTATTAAAGCTTTTACTCTTTGATCTATTTTACCGTTTTCTTTTAATGTTTGTAACTTATCACTACTTATACCAAAGTATTCTTCAAACTTTTCTTTATTAAAAGGTTTTTTAGTTTGCTCTATTAAGCCAGGGCCTGTTTTAGCTCTTTCACCTTTTGTATAAAACTCATTTAGCAGTACGGTTTGAACTCCAGTAGATGTGCCTCTAATACCTTCTCTAGCTCCTTCTCCAGCTAAACCATCAGGAAGCAAGTCATAAAGCATTTTACTGTTATCTCTTATAAACTCTTGAGATGATACAACTTCTTTACCAGATAATCTTGTAGATCCTTTTTTAACTTGACCATTGTTGTCGTTGACTTTAGATTCTTTTACACCAAACTCAGATGCTACATTTGAAAGATCAGGAGTTTCTTTGTAAGATTCAGGCAATTTATCTAATCTAGTAGATATATTTTCTTCTGTAAACTTTTGTTTAGTAGGTTCTATAATAGTTATTGGTTCTATTAAAGCTTTACCTTCAGCATCTGTTTTACCTTCTTCAAATTCAACTCTTTCAACTCCACCAACAGCATCTTCCATTTTCATAGTTTCCATAGCTATTTCAGCTCTTTCACCACTTATAACGTCTTTAAATATTATTTTATTGCCTTCTCTAAAACCTAGCTTAGATTCAACTATAGCATTACCTATCTGTAATCTTAAATTGTCTATAGCATAAGCACCAAATGGTACTTCTAAATTTTCTACTTGTCTTTTTCTTTCAGTAAACTGCTCAGCTGTTTCACCAGCTTTTTGCTTCATATTTTTAGTTTCACCATAAAGCTCAGCGTATCTATAAAGCTTTTTATCCAAAGCCTCTTTCATAGCGTCTCTATCAGTAGAGCTTTTAAAATTAAAATCAGATTTAGTTTCCCAAGTTTTTAAAACATTTTCAACCAGTGGAGTATTATTCCAATATAAATTAAACACATCAGCATCTGTTTTAGCTTCATAAGCTGTAGGTAATTCTTCTCTAGCTTGATTAGTTTTTATTTCTTTAACTACCTTGTCATTTTCTGCAGCTCTTTCTATAGAAGAAGCTTTTATATCAAGACCTTCTTTAGAAGCCATTGTTTTAGCTTTCTTGTAATTAGCGTCGATGTTTGCTGGATAATATTCTACATCTGATAAATCTACTTTACCTAAAGCTGCAAATTGACTAGCTGACACATCGGAAACATAACCTCTTTGATATTCTTTACCTAAGTCGCCTAACATTTTAACTAGATCTTCAGCTGTTTTAGGTTCACCAAAATTACCTAATCCATACTTTTTTCTAATTAATCTAAACTCAGATTTTAATTCTTTAACTAAAGAGCCAGCTAAGTATTTGTTTTGGTAATACATTTTAGGATCTGATAGAAACTCAGTTAAGAAAGCTATATACTCTTCACCTTGTATGTTTTTATCCTTATATTCTTCTTGTATACCTCTTCTTAATTCAGTGTCTTTAAATGCGCCGAAATCAACTCCTTTAAACATTTCACGCATCTTATTAGTAAATATAGTTTTAGCTTCTGGATTATTTTTAAAGTAAGCGTTAAAAACTACGTGAGATAATTCATGTAAAGGTTTTCCAGGAGTGTATTTACTTAAATCTATTAATATTTTGTTTTCGCCTGGTATGAACTCAGCTGTATTGCCTTTGCCCATTTGTGAAGCAGCGTCTTCAGCTTTTAAAAATACAACTTCTGGATTTACAAATGTTGATTCTCCATTTTTGTTTTTCTTAGCAGCTTCTCCAATAGCTTTAAATATAGGGTTTGTTATTTGATTATTAAAATTCTTTTCAAAATCTGGATTTAATTCAAACTCTCCTTTTTCGTTTTTTATTTTTTCTCCAGTAAAAGGATCTGTAGCAAATGGATTTAAAGACTGATATTGAGTTCTTACGCTCATCATTTGATCTACAGTGTTTATAGTTTCTTTAACTTTAGATATTTTATCTATAATAACTTTAGCTTGTTTACCTTCTGGTGTATTTTGTTTAGAAAGATTAACTAGCTCTTCTTGTATTTTTTTCTCTTTATCACCAGTAGTTGTAGGTATTTTTTCACCATCTTTAGTTAGTTTTTCCTTAGGTATTGTGTTAATGTTGTTGTCTTGCAAAAGTCTTTCACCTTGTTTTGCTAACTCACTAGATCTATTAGAAAGCTTGTTCATTTCTCTACCTAAACTACTGTTAGATTGGAAATCTCTAAGTTTTAAATGTTGAACACCAGTTAGTTTGAACATCATTACATTAGATATAAACCTTTTAGTAGCTTCGTCAGTATCTCCGTATAAACTGTCCATAGCTGTTCTAAAATCTCCATTATCTAACATGTCATCAACAACAGCGTGTATTATTTCACTACCTTCTATAGACATAGCTCCAGCAGGTCCAGCTTTAGCATATTTATCCATTAAAGTGTTTAAACCTACCCTATGTTTTTTAAAAAATTTTATAGGTTCAAAAACCTTTCCTAATCCAAAAAACATCGCACCTGTACCTAGCCCAAAGTCAGCAGTAGTTGCTTGCATTTTAACTTCTTCTTTACCAGCCATAGCCACTGTTCTCCAGAACTTAGGTAATCTAGCTATTGCAGCTGGTGTTCCCATACCACCTGTAGCTGCTTCAAAAAGGGCAAATTCAAGTAACGTTGGTATAAAGCCACCTGTAGCGTTAGCTGTCATTTCAGACAATCCCATTTCAAAGTTCTCTTTTTGCTCTGGACTTAGTTTTATAGGTTCTGCTTTACCAGTTTGTACGCTTTTAGAGTTGTTCACTATAGATACAACTTTTTGTATTTCATCTAATTTATTTCTAGAACTTTCACCTAGTACTTTTTTTACTTCTTCCTGGTTATAACCACCCCACTGCATCAAAGCTGCTTCACCAGTAGCTCTACCTCCAGTTTCTATAAAGCCTACAACATTAGCCGCTACGCCAGTTAAAGGAACTTCTAAAGTTCCAAACTTAGTAGGTATTGGTAATTTATATGTTTTACCGTCTGTTGGTTTTTTTATTAAAGCAGGGTCTTCTCCTAGTTCTACTAGTTTGTATAAACCTCTAATTTCAGCTTCAGTTTCTAACTTCTCCTCTTCCCAAATTCTGTAATTTAAAATATCTTCACCTTTTTTTCTAGCTAAAACATTATCTAAACCACCCTTATAACCGCCAGCTTCTTCAGTTCTAACGCCTAAGTTATATAAATCATTATAAGTTAAATCAATTTCTTCTATGTCTTTTAAAGTTTCTGTATCAACTAGTCTAACTCCTCCAATAGCAAACTGATCAGTAACTGTAGATATGTTAAAGCCTTTTGCGTTTAAATAATTTTTAACTTTAACTATTTCTGAAGCTTCTTCAATTAATAAATCTTTTAAATTAACTTTAATTTTATCTTTTCTACCCTTACTATCTAAGTACTCTGTTTCTAGTATTTTATTATTTAATAAATTTCTACTTAAATCTCTAGCTGAAAGTTTCTCTAAGTCGGTTCCTTCACTAGCAAACATATTCAAAGCTGTGCCCATATTAGCCGCATTAGCTTCTATTTGTTTTAACTCTTCTTTTTTCTTATCAGAAATATTTAAAGTATTTACCCAATTACCAGTGGCATCCCAAACACCACCGCCTAAATTATTTTGTTTATCAACCAAGGCTTGTTTCTGCTCTTTAAGCTTTATTATTCTATCATTATCTTGAGAGCTTCTACCTTTTTTCAACTCTAAATCTTCAATTTGTTCAGTTATTGCTTCGACTTGACCATTTAAATCTCTTAAATCTAATTGTTCTTTTGTTAAATTATTTTCTAAATTATTGTATTTTCTCTTTTTGTACTCTTTGCTTGCTTCGGCTCTACCTAAAAAATTTATGCTAGTTTCATAAATCATTGGTTCAGCTATATCATGGGATTTTTGACCAATAAGACTTCTCATCTTGCTGTTTTCATCATCACCGTATATAGCGTAAAAACTATCTTCAGTTATGTTTATACCAGTTTGTTGTTTAACTTGATTATAAACGTAAGTTTCAAATTGTTTTTGTTCTTTATCGTTTAGTTTATTAAAATCACCAGAAAGAGATTCGTTTTCTGTTCTTATACCTGGAAAAACTTTTTTAAGGTTTGTAGCAGCATCTATAGCTATGCCTTCTATGCTGTTTACTATTGTTAACATTTCATTAGCTTCAGGACTTCTACTTTTACCACCATAAGTTACTCCTAATTCTTCTGGCAAAAATGGAGCTGATTTACCCTCTTCCTCTACTATCTCTACTTGATCATACAAGTTGTTTGTTGAAGTGTCTCCATAATCATCATAATTAACCATCAAGCCTGTTTTGCTATACACTTCTTGCTTTGCAGGATCTGTTTCAGGCTTTTTACTTACAAACTCTTTAAACTCATTAAAATCACTAAATTGAAAAGACGTGCCTGCTAAATCAAAGCTTTCTTCTTCACCTGTTGATTTATTTTTTGCAGTAATACCGTTAATATCAAACGTAGATTCTTCAAATTCAAAATTAGGATAAAGCTTAGCTAACTTTTCTTTATTTTTCTTTAAAAAGTTTTCTTCAGTATCCGTCCAGTCTTGCTCTGTTATTTCAAGCTTTTCTTCTTTAACGGGTTCTTTAACTGGGTCTTGATTTATATTTAAAAACCCAATATCAGTTTTAAAAGTTTCAATATCTGGTATATCAAAGTTTTCACTAACCATACTTTCTCTAAACTGTGAAAGTTTAGATTCGTCTTGCATGTCTACTTTAAAAGTTTCGTAATCTGGTAAATCAAAAACTTCTAAACCGTTTTGATAAAGTTGACTTAATACTTTTTCGTTCATATTAATTGTAAGCTTTTTTCTTTTTTGATTTTGGAGTTGCTTCTATAAGAAGTTTATTTAGGCCAGTAGAGCTTAAGTTTTCATCAGAAATTGGAAACTCTTCCCAAAAACCACCTTGTTGAGGGTTCCATGTATATAGAGGATCATAGCCAAGAAGTTTTTTTGTTTTTGCTATTCCTATTCCAACATCTTTTATAACTCTAGTATCGCTGCTTCTAACAAATTCACCAGGATTTAAAGACATAATTTCATCATAAGCTAGCTCTCTTAAAACTTTAGGTTGAGGTATATTAGTTCCTTTAACTTTTGATTTTTCTATAAGACCACCAACTAAATCAGTATAATCAACCAGAGTATCATTCTCATCACCATCTTCATCGCTTTTAGGTAAAGAAACATCTACTGTTAACACATCGTTTTTAGGTCCAAATGAATTTCTAGCCATATCAACTAAAGCTTGTTGAGCTATTTTTCTTTGTTCTCCGCCGTTGTTCCAACCGCCTTCAATATTGTCATTATCTTTGGTTAAATTTAGCCAAAAACCTTTCATTTTTTCATCATCATCTAGTATAGGTACAACAGCTTCCTTTAACATAGAATCATAATTTGAACCTTTTTTTAAGTAATATTGATCTTTAGTGGTAGTCACTGTTTCACCTTTACTATTTTTTACTTTAGTTCCTTTTCTAATTTTAAATTTGCTTTCATTTTCTTTCATCATTACATCATGAACAGCTTGTAAAGCTTCTCTTGGATCTTCAACAAAGTTTATAGGATAATCAGGATTTTCTCCACTCATTATAGCGTTTAAACCTTCTATAGATATTTTTTGACCATCTTTGTGAACTAAAAAAGTTTTACCATTTTCAATAACTGTAGATACATTACCATTTTTAGTAGGAGAATACATGTCATTAAATAATTGAGCTACCTGACCAGTCCTACCAGAGCCATCATAAATAAAAGAACCAACCTCACCTTCTTCTTTGTTTATAGCATCTTGAATTCTCTTGCTAAAAGCGTTTATATTTGGTATTGCTGTTTCTATGTTTTTCAATGATTGATCAAACACTGCTAATTTAGCATAACCATCTCCTGGATCTATATTACCAAGCTTAATATCAGAAACGATACTAGCATATTCTTTAGCTTGATCCATTTGAGCTTTTTTAAATCCTTCATCAAAAGTAGCACCGCCAGCTTGTTCTTCACCAGCTATCATTTTCATTTTTTGATCTAGATAATTTAACTGTTCTTGCTTTATACCTTCAAGTTTAGCTTTTTCTGCTTGCCAATCTTGCAATGCAAATTCATATTCAACGTCTTTTTGTCTACCAACTTGTCTAGCAGCTTCTCTTGTTAATCCGCTTATTCCAGTTAATCTACCTGGACTTATTGTTTTTACTCTTGGCATAATTATTTATTTATAGGTTTGAAGATTAGAAAAACCTGTCATGTCTCTTCCTTCTCCACTTGGATCTATTGGCAATTGCTCATATGGAACTTTTTTTCCATCTGAAGTTCTTATTACATAACCAACTGATTTGCTTGGGTCAAAAACTGACTGGCTAAGATTTAACGATGGGCTATTACCTGGATCCACGAGCTGCATGCCTGCCACTTGATCTAAACCTGCTTGATTTGCAGCGTTTGAAGCGTTTGTAGTAAAGTTTGTATTATTAATATTAGTGTCAAAGATTTCATCTGCTAAAGTTAAACTATCACCATCTGTATTATCTATTGAACTTTTCTGCATTCTTTCTTGATAATCTCTTTCTATTTCTTGCTGTGCTGCTCTATTTCTCATATTAGCATCGTCCATAAAAGTTTTGTCTTGTTTGTTGTTATTTAACTTTTGTCTTTTATTTGTGTTGCTACCTAATCCTCTAGCGGCTTGTAGGCCTAAACTACCTAATGCTCCAGCCATGTCAGCTGCTCTCTCGCCGTAAGCAAATTGTTCCGTACGTAATTGATCAGCTTTACTTTGCTCGTAATCCATCTGTTGTCCTCTTCTTTGCATTTCAGCATTTTGAACCATTATTTCTCCTTGAGCTTTTAGTCTTTCGTTAAATACTTCTTGTTTTTCAATGTCAGATGCAATGCCAGCTTTACTTCTAAGCGCTGCTTGAGCAAGTGCAGTCGCGCCACCAGCAGACGCTCCTTGAGCTCTTAATGTGTCTAGTGTATTAGCTAAAGCTTTATCAGTCTCTTCCATTTTGATCTGATTAGCTTGAGTAGCAACGCTTAAATTATCATATGGATTA
>CERP01007972.1_pt1 | contig 12114 bp, 10 predicted proteins | sample 530801 | NCBI WGS metagenome assembly CERP01 (sample SAMEA2620991, study PRJEB7988) | marine metagenome | biome: marine biome (ENVO:00000447); feature: surface water layer (ENVO:00002042); material: "saline water (ENVO:00002010), including plankton (ENVO:xxxxxxxx)" | depth 5 m | reverse complement strand
TGACGTAAATGACAGCGGCGATGGAATGATAGCCTACTGTTTCGCAGATGTGGACGGCTATCTGAAGGCTGGTTCCTACACAGGCAACGGCAGCACAGATGGCACGTTTGTCTACACAGGGTTTATGCCGTCACTAATCATATGGAAGGCGGCTGATACAGCGCACGATTGGAATATGCTTGACGCAGCAAGAAGCCCCCAAAATGTAGTTGATAAAAACTTTTATCCTAATGCAAGCAATGCGGAAATGACTTCCACAAAATGTGACTTCCTGTCTAACGGTTTTAAGATTAGAACATCGGACAATCAGTCAAACGCATCTGGAAACACCTACATCTACCTCGTCTTCGCAGAAACACCATTCAAATACGCTAACGCCAGATAGGAGAATACAACTATGGCATATAAATATAGTGGAAGAATAATCCGTGCTGGCAAAAGCTGGGTGGATAATGATGGCATAACTCATCCGTCTAATTGGATGATGTGGGATGACGCAACCAAAACAGCCAAGGGGCTGGTCTGGGAAGATGACCCTGCCAGCTTCGATGGGCGGTTCTACTGGTCAGCCGGTGTGGCTAAGTCGCTGGATGATGTGAACGAGGTTGACGATGATGGCAACGCCATCAACGATGCTGATGGAAATCAGATTGTAACGCTTGGCCTCAAGTCAAACGCCATTGCTTTGGTAAAGAGGCAAGCGGCTGACAAGTTAGCCTCGACAGACTGGATGGTTATCCGGCTGCAAGAGGATAGCAGCAAGACGCTGACTACTGCGGTAACAAATTATCGGGCTGCGGTTCGTACAGCCAGCGGCACAATAGAAACAGCAATTACTAATGCGGCTGACCTTGCTGCGTTTATAGCTTTGTATGATGTGCCTGTAGATAGTGATGGAAACCCAACCGGCAACGCACCCATCAATGACTGGCCTGACGAGGTATAAGGATGGAAATGCAATCTCTTATAGACATGCTTATCGGTTTAATGGTAGCTGGCGGTGCTTGGTGGGCTAACGGCATGGCAAAAGAACAAAAGCGTGTGGAAATATTGCTAAACAAAACACGTGAAGACTACGCTACACGTACTGAGTTACGTGACGATATGCGCCGTGTTATGGAAGCACTGCATCGTGTTGAAGATAAGTTAGATAAAGTATTAAGTAGGGAGTCACTCTAAATGGCAATGTTTAAAGCATTCAAACCTAGTGGTATGCAGAAAATAGCAAACGCTATGGGCTATCAAGGTGATATGGCAGGATTTGATAACTTTATTTCTCAAGACCCAATGCGGCAACAGCAGATGCAAGGGTATCAGAATAAAGCTATGCAGATTGCTAAAGGTGGTTACATTAAAAAGATGGCTGTTGGTGGTACAGTAAGTAACCCAACAGGTACACAGGTAGGTACACCAGTTCTTGCACCGCCTACTGCTACTCCTACTACTGGTCCCGGTGGTACACCTTTAGCAGCTTCTCAACAAGCAGGTGTTACACAGTTTAGTGTTGAACAAATGTATCAGCCCGGATTGCCTCAAGGTGGCGTAACACAAGCACAGCAAGTTGCGTATGATCCAACTCAGGATTTACAGCGTGGTACAGGTACTCTTACAGGGCAAGTTGCTGTACCTACTGCTGTTACAGGGACAGCGCAAGCACAACAGACTACACCATCACAAGCAAATACAATGCAAGCAGCACAAGCAGCACCTGCTATAGATGCAGCTATGAATGCTACTGCTGCCGCACAAGCTAACCCTCAAGACCCTCGTGCGCAAGTCACGGCTGCTCAACAGACAACATCTTCTGTGGGCAACCTGACTGCTGCACAGGGCAACGCTATCCTCATCAACAACCCTGTACAACGTCAGATACAATCTGGTGAACTTATCAGTGGTACAGGTGTAGATGCGGCTAAAGCTGCAGCCGTTGCAGCACAAACAGATGCTGCCGCTGCACAGGCTAATCCATCAGCACAGGCGATGGTACAGGATCAGTTATCTGGTCTAATGAATCAGTTCCAAGGTGGTGCTACACCAGCATGGGCTGCTGGGGCAATGAGGGGTGCTACAGCGGCTATGGCTGCTCGTGGGTTAGCTGCATCATCTTTAGCGGGACAGGCCGTTGTACAGGCTGCTATGGAGTCTGCAATGCCTATCGCAATGGCAGATGCACAGACAGTAGCTAAGTTTGAATCACAGAACCTATCTAATAGGCAGCAGTCAGCTATGCTTGCTGCAGAACAACGTGCTAAGTTCATGGGTCAAGAGTTTGATCAGACATTTCAAGCAAAGGTAATGAACGCTAGTAAGATTAGTGACATTGCTAATCAGAACTTTACAGCAGAGCAACAGGTACAGTTAGAAAACTCACGTGCTGCTAATACAATGAACCTTAATAACTTATCTAATAATCAGGCTCTTGTAATGGCAGAGGCTTCTGCACTAGCACAGTTGGATACTGCTAATCTAAGTAATCGTCAACAGTCTGCGGTACAAAACGCACAGAACTTCTTGCAGGTTGACATGGCTAACTTGTCTAATCAACAACAGACAGATTTGTTTAAGGCACAGCAACGTACTCAGTCACTGTTTACAGATCAAGCTGCACGTAATGCTGCTGCACAGTTTAATGCATCTAGCGAGAATCAAGTAGATCAGTTCTTTGCCAATCTGTCAACCCAGACTGCACAGTTTAACGCTACACAGCAGAATGCTCAGTCACAGTTTAATGCGGGTCAGACTAATACAGTGAATCGTTTTAATGCGGAACTGAATAACCAACGTGATCAGTTTAATGCACAGAATCAAATGGTTATTGCACAGAGTAATGCACAGTGGCGTAGACAAATAGCTACTGCAGATACTGCAGCTATTAATCGTGCTAATGAACTAAATGCTAACGCTATATTAGATGTTAGTAAAAGTGCTTATGATAATCTGTGGAACTATTATGCTGACACTATGGAGTGGGCGTGGACATCTGCTGAAAGTGAACTAGACAGATATAGTGCTATGGCTATTGCAGAGTTGGATGCTAAGACATCTGCTGCTGCTTCTAGTGCTGCTGGTAAGTCGGCAGCGGGTAGTGCTATTGGTAGCTTAATTGGTACGTTAGGTAGTGCGTGGATTATGTGTTGGGTAGCACGTGAAGTTTATGGTAAGAGTAACCCTGAGTGGTTTATCTTCCGTACATGGCTAGAATATGATGCACCTAAATGGTTTAAGAAATTATACGTGACACACGGTGAAAATTATGCTAAACTAATTGCTAAAGTGCCGCCATTAAAATGGGTAACTAAACAGTTAATGGATATGGTAGTCAACAAAAAACGGAGAAAACATAATGTCCAGACAATATAATCCTGCAGTAGCTGCTTACAAACGTATGGACTTAGATGCTTTTAGTAAGTTAGATAAAGCAGAAGAACTAGAATCAACAGTAAAAAAAGGTAGTGGCCTCTTAGCTAGATCAAAACCTTCTGATAAAAGTAACTCGGGTATTGACTATACAAATCCTGCAGTACGTGTAGCTAAACAAATGCAGATCATTCGCAAATATAGGGATGAAATAAATGGAAGTAACTAATCAACCATCTTTTGATGCACCCATTCCGGGTCAGTCACTTACGGCTGAACTAGGCGCACGTCCTTGGCAGTCAACACCTCAGTTTACTACGGTAGATGAGGCTATTGACTATTACATGGAACGTATGAGTAGTGAAGAGTTTATGGTTCAGCTTGCTGATGTACTTGAGTCTGGTGTTCCTGTAACTACCTTGGCTAATACTATTCAGATGGGTAGTGTAATGGATGGTCTACATACCGTAGATGTGGGTATGTTAGTACTTCCTATGCTTATGGAAATGATTATGATGATTGGCGACAGTGCTAAGATTGAGTATGATAAGGGATTAGAAGACCCGAATAAACCTAAGATAAGAGAATCCTTGTTTGCAAAGATGATTACAAAGTACGAGAAAAAAATAAGTAACAATAATTCTAAAGAAGACGAAGAAGTAGTAGATGAAGAAATGGTAGAACCAAAGGTTGAGAAACCTGCAGGCTTAATGGCACGGAGATCGTAATGAGTTTTTGGACAGGGTTTACAACAGGTCTAGCTAGTAGTGTAGACAAGGGTTTACAAAAAGCTATTGAAAAACGTGATGGCGAACTTAGTGCTGCAAAGAACTTTTGGATGCAGCGTAAGGCTACTAAGCTAGAAAAAGCAGAAGAGAAAAAAGAAGCCTACGATGAAAAGGCAGATAAAGCATTCGATATTCTAGCTGGTGAATTAGGTGACACATCTTTTGCTCGTGCAGTGATGCAGAAACTAGGTGGTCCAGATGAAGCGTTGGCATATATACAAAAGGTAAATGACACACGTGCTACATTACAGCCGGGTGAAAAGTATAGTATGGTAGATGACTTTAAAGGTTATGTTGCGCCTAAAACAGAAGTAACTGCAGAGCAAAATAGAGAAGCAGTACGCATGAAGATGCCTAGCATGGGTCAGGTAACTGCAGAAGACCTAGCTGTTGATGATCCTATTGCTAGACTGTTTGGACAGGATAGTAAACTAGCCACACGTGCAGCAGAAACAATCAATACAAGGTTTGCTGATGTCTCAAAGATTGATTCAACACCTATTAGTGACGTAGGTACTATTGCACAGGTTGATCTGTCACGCCAGATTGCTGCTAAAGAAGCTGCCTATACACAAGTAACACGTGGCAGAGAAGATACTAGGTTTAATATTGAAGTTTCTGCAGCAAAGCAAAACACTAGTAGAATAGATCAAGCTATGAAGATTGCGGATGCTGCAGAAAAACGTGCCGTAAGTCAGTTCGCCTCAGATGAAGACCAACGCAAGCTAGAGAATGCACGTGCAGAAGTAGCAGCACTGCAAAGGCAGACTACTCTTATTCAACAGGCTGAAGCGCATGTTAAGGACATGGAGTTAAAAGACCTTAGTATCGAAGAAGCTAAAGCTGAAGCACAGAAAAGAAAAGAACACCCTATCTTTAAAAGCTACGAAGATATGGCTGTCTATGCTACACAGAAACTTGCTGCTGGCAATCTAACAGAGCAACAAGAAGCTGACTTCAATAGGATGTACACAGATGCTATTGCTGGTGCTAACGCATACAATACCGCTACTTCAGATGAGGGCGGTACGGGTGTTGAGTTTGCAAAGCAGAGTCTTGACAGTATGGTTGAAGCCGCTAGAAAACTTGAACTTGAAAAGATTCCAACTAAATCTATTGGTGATAAAGTAGAGATGGTTATCAAGGGCAATGAAGCCACATACTACGGTGGTATGGAACGTGCATTGAATACCGTAGCAAACAGACTTACACCAGCAGGTGGCACTATGCCTGCACAAGCACAGCGTTACATTGAATCCTTGAGGGCAGACAATACACAAAAGGCTTATGGGTATGCAACATCACAAGCATCTGAGTACGCTAATGCTTTAGCAAATAATAAATCAACAGACAAGATTAACTACGTACCATTTAATGTAGTAGACGGTGCTGTTAATACAATTAAGAGTAACAATCAAGATATATCAGATGGTCAGGCTTTAAAAATGTATGCGCAAGAAAACTTGAAGCCGGGTGCTGTAGTTCCTATGGATGATAGTAAAACTACCTTTGGTATTTGGACAGGTACTAAGTTTGTAAAAGCAACAGATATGGGTAGATAAATGGCAGCACTTGATATTAGTACTGTCTTTGATGAAGACGAAGAAGAGCAACAGTCTGTTACCACAAAACAGCCTGATGAACCTGTTGATACATCTTCAAGATTTGATGATGCATTTGCAGATGATAAAGATGAAGAAAAAGAACAGCCGGTAGAAGCCGATGCTACTGATACAGTTGTGCCTGCTACTTCTCGTTTTAGTGATGTGTTCGATGATGTAGATACGGCTACTGTAGATGAAGTAGAAGTGGCAGCAGATACTGGTGAAGCACCTGCAGGCTATAAATATGTACCTCAAGTACCTACTGGTGATAAGCCAGAGGACTATCTCCCCAAACTAGAACCCATTGATGCGCCTACACCAACAGTGTCAGAACAAACTGACGCTGTGTTTAACTATGAGGATACTTCAGAAGTAGCAGCAGCTTACAATTTAGATATCTTAGACGTTGATACATTTGTTGACGAAAATATTTCTGAACCATTTAAACCTGCAGCCAGATGGTTAGGTAAAGCTACCAATAAAGACTTGATGAATTTAGCTGTTGGCTATGAATTTGCAAAGGAAACTGTAGAAAATGCAGGTGCTGCTCTGACAATAGCTTTGAAAGAAGTGGGTGCAGATATCCCTTTTGAGCCAAAGAAAGCCGGTGAAAAGTTTGCTCAAGATATTGAGATGATGCTAGAGACAACACTGGGTTTGCCTATTAATAATGCGTTAGCACCTGTCAGAAAATTAGCTAGAGAAGTTAAGCAAGAGGCCAAGTTAAAAGCAAAGGGTGAGAAAGCCCGTGAGAAACTACTTGACCGTAAGATGAATATCAACAAAGCCAAGGAAGCTACAGTAGAAGAGATAGCAGCTAAGACAACACGTGCTGAACAGGTAGCGGCAGAGAATGTAGACTTAAAGAATGAACTTATCTTAGGCTTTGAGGAACAGACAGGCAAGACTATCTCAACTGTAGTAGATGGTGTGCGTGTAGTTGATGATGAACTAGCACGTAAAGCTGGTAAGGAGACTGCTGAAGAGATCGACTTTAAGGATACCAGAAGTCAAACTGCTAAAGCACTAGGTCTTGGAGATGTAGAAGCTGATGATGCAGCTAAACTAGCTGGCGTTGATGATACACTTACTGCGCCTATACTCAAGCCAGAGAAGCTAGATGGTCTAGTGGCTGCAGCAGCAGACCTAAAGACTAAGTATCCTACAGCCTTTGATAATGACAAGACTGTAATAGATAACCTACTTGACCTGACCATCAACAAAGAATTGATAGCTGGTGATGAACTCATTGACACACTGAACAAGTACAATGTATCTTTTGAGGATTACATCCTTACTGTTGTAGGCTCTGGCTCAGAGGCAGGTAAGGTACTCAACAAGCTGTCTCAGATTAAACGTGCAAGGCCACTCAATGAAATGCAGGACTTGCAACGTGCAGCTACACAGGCACGTCAGGGTAACATACGTAATAATATTATGCGTTTAGAAGGTATACGCCGTGGTGGTCTTGTATCACAGCTTGCTACTGCTGTGCGTAACGTGACATCCGCAGGTATTCGTTCACCACTAGACAGTCTAGGTAATGTTATGGACACTGCCTTGTACAATATGGGTGAAGCCAAGGGTGTTGGCGGTAAGGCTGTTGCTGGTGCTAAGTCTATTGTAAGTAGAGAAAACTGGAAAGATAGCTTTGCCAACATGAAGTATATGTTTGGTCCTGAAAGCAGACAGGATACTAAAGATTATGTAGATTTTATTCTTAATCGTCCTGAACTATCAAAGCAGTTTGACCTTATGTTCAATCAGCTTAATGAACTTCAGCAAGCAACAGGGCGTGGACAAGCTACAACTACACTAGGCAAAGGTGTAGATAATGTGTTATCTGAGTTAGAAGATGGTGTAAGTGTACTCAACAGTGCTAACCGCTGGCAAGAATACCTTGTACGTAGAGGTGCATTCCTTGGTGAATTAGAACGCCTAGTCAAGCGTGAGTATAAGATTGACTTGATTGACACGTTGAATGAAGGCAAGATAAAAGACCTATTGAATGACTCAACTACTGTGCGACCTAAAGGTGCTAGGTCATTCAATGAACTGGTAGCTGATGCCACTAACAATGCACTAGATGTGACCTACGCAAAGCAGCCTGACATTGGTGTGTTCAGAGAAGCTACATCATTCATTACTCGTAATGGTTTGACGGTTGTAATGCCCTTCCCACGCTTTATGTTTAACTCTATGGAGTTGATGGGTAACTATGCAGGTGGTGCATCTATACCTTTGACAAAGAAACTGATGGGGCAAATACCTAAAGGCACAAAGCTGACCGCTAAAGACCGTCAGCGTATCTCACGTAACTTAGTAGGCATAGGTGCAGTTGGTGCAGCTTATATGGCTCGTACAAGTGATGATGCACCTGCCGATTACAAAGAGATTAATGTAGGTGATGGTACAGTAATGGATACTACACCACAGTTTCCGCTACGTCAGATGCTATACTTAGGCGAGGCAACTAAGCGTGTTAAAGATGGTACGTTTGATGACTTCTTTGATGCAAGGGAGTTCTTTGAAACATTCTTAGGTACTAACATCCGCACAGGCGTAGGTAATAGCATCGTAGATGAGGTTGTTCAACTAGCAGGTGACTCTGACTTAACAAAAGACGAGGCATCAGCTAGACGATTCGGACGTATGTTAGGTAATTACCTAGCTACTTGGGCTGTACCTTTTGCTCAGATTATCGACAGTGAACGTGCATTAGGTATGCGAGGTGAAGAGTATAAGGATGTAGCAAAAGACCCTACACTAGAGTTTGGTTCTACATTTGAGAAGGAAGTTAAGCGTCCCTTTGCAGCACGTGGATTCACTCTATCAGCCGAAGAAGAAGCTGCTTTACCACCACGTGAACGCTTGTTCCAAGAGAAGTCTAGCAGAGTAGCTTCAGCACTGAAGGTTGGTCTTGGACTCACACTTAGAACACAGGATAGTGCTGAAGGTGAGTATATTAAACGCCTTGGACTTAGTGAGTTTGAGTTAGGTAGTACATCTAAAGTTCCTAGCATTCGTAGGTTTGAGAATGCACAGCTACGTGACATTATCCCCGGCATTGTAGCTGCGGCACAAGCATACGAAGAGCAGTCTCGTGAAGACTATAAGAATAGCCCTGAACTACAAGAGAACATGACTGTTGATGAGTTTGTGAATAGTCGTATCAAACCCCTTATCACAACGCAGATTAAAGCAGCTAAGAGAAACTTGTCGGATGGCAAGACTGTAATGGCTGATGCACCCGCATACATAGAAGCTATGACAGCTTATCGTAGACTACCTTCAGACATACGTAAGAATGCTGCGTCAGAGTTCTTGCTACGTGAAGGCAGACCTGCTGATGGTGCTAGTACAGAAGACCTATTTACTTTAGCGGAGTATGGTAAGGCACTAAGGGAAGCATACAAATAAAAACAAGGGGCCGTTAAGCCCCCTGTTCCTTTACCAGTATATGCAATAAATACATATATAACATTGCGATTACGCCTAGCAGTATAATCAACGATTATCTCCACTGCCGCCTAGCATTCCCCTAGACTGCCTATCTGCAAGCTTCTCTATGTTATCTTCCATTACCTTGCCTAGATTAACGCCTAGTTCTTGTGCTAGTACAGCAATGTACCAACATACATCACCTAACTCCTTCGTAATCTCTGCACGTTTAGCAGGGTTATCCCCATCACGTATTAGCTTCTTAGCCTTGTTAGCAATCTCGCCTGCCTCACCCGCCAGTCCTAACGTCAAGTACGCTAGGGCTGTTTCTTTTGGGAAGATGGCAGTGCCACATGCTTTCTGTTGATAGTGTGCTGCTGTAATGCTACTCATTTGTTTCTCCTTCATCCACTGTTTAGCTTCTTGCTCTAGCTTGTTCATTCCGTTGTACCTTCTGTAGATTCACATGGTATGCGTCATTCCATCCTCTGTGCCACTCACGTGCTTGCATTGTGTTAGCATCAATAGGGCAGTTTAGTTTGCCTTTCTTGAATGCTTCCTGACCCCACTCGTACTGTATTCTAAGTGGGGCATCGTACTTGCTCAATCCATTACGCCGCAATTGTATCTCCTTTGTTTAACTGGTTGAAGGGTAGCTTCTGTGTTGTTGCGTGGTAGTTCATTATCTTAATTGCTGTAACTTTATCAATCTTAAACCATTCGCCTAATCGCTCTTCTGCAAAATGCTCAAAGACCTTATGCATCTCAGCTTCTTTCTCGTGTCTATTATCAGTGCTTAGTCTAGCGATTACTTTGTAATCACGAAACGGTGATGAGGTTTGGTATCCCTTGCATCTATCATCAGAGTCAACTGCCTTGCCTACCTTAACCCAATCAGCGAAGGCTGGATTAACAATCACGTAAACCTCACCTTCTTTAGTGCTTTCAATCTGATCATGTGACCACACATCATCAAGTGATTTGTATCTACCTGCCTTCCACAGAGGATGTGAACGTGGTATGTACTTACCGTTGACCCACATGCGTCTAGCATTCTTTGTTTGGTACTGTGAAAGACGTTCTCGTTTACCCTCAGTAGGAATGTACCACCATTCCCCATCCTCGTAAACTGTTTTAGCTGTAGTCAAAACACTTTTCTTTGTCATGTGTTTGTCTCCTTATTTCATTAGTGCGTTCCAACTATGTGGGAACTGAGTTGAACAATGTGCTGACAATTGTCTAGCTACTTCTTGTACCTCAATTTGAGATGTCTTGTCAAGCCTTAATTGACATATTCTTGAGAAGGCATACAGGCTACCTGACCAATACCATTCTGTGTATGTGGACTGAGGCAGTACCATCCGTGCCATCTCTGGTGCTACTCCTTTGTCTAGCATTTCATTATAGGTTCTGATTGCTGTATCATAAGCAAACTGAACATCATCGGGTGGAAATAATACTATACCATCACTACCCTGTTTCACATTCTCTGCCCTACCACGCCATGCTTTTGGTGTGAAGAACTCAGGCTGTGTATCCACGTATCTACGTGACACTTCATTCCATGACAAGCCTACTTGATGCTTGGCTAACTGCCTTGCAATAAAGATAGGTGCCTTGATACGAAACTGCAAGAATACATGGCTGAATGGCGACCAATGATTATGCTTTGCTAGATAGTTAATTAACTTAATGTCCTTACTGTCAAGCGTTGAGGATGTCTTATCAAAAGACACCCTCGCTGCGTTGACTACTGTAAGGTCACTACCCATGTGGTCAATGAGGTCTACCTTCATGCTGCTGTCAAGTCCACAATCTCACATGCACCAGCAGAACATGCTAACTCCCGACCACCTGACGTTGTATCTTCTTTCTCAAAGTCCTGTAGCTTAGACCAGTCCACTGACTTAGGCATCTTCTTGACAGCTTCTTTGTACTGTGCCTCATCAATGTCCTGATAAGGTGCTTGCTGGTATGTATGTTCGCTGAATGGTAGGAAGCTAATGCCACTAACCTCATCGAAATGTTCATACACCCAAGCACCAACGTCCATCCATTCTGCTTCCTTGACGCTGATTGTCACAGATGGTTTGTGTTCACACCAGTGACGCTGGTACACTAGCCACAAGTCAAGCTGTTCAATGGCAGTCATACCAGTACGTGTTACCGCACCTTTAGGTGACTTCATTGGGAAGCTAAACACGGTAGTGCTATCAGGTTTCATTACATCAGGCTCTGCAGGGATGCCTTGACTAACCAAGAACTGTGTAAGTGGGTCTTTGTTATCACCACGTACAGTACGGATGTAGTAAGGGTTATGCCGTGCATGAATGCCTGATGCTGTATCACATAGCTGTGACACTGTACCACTAGGCTTAACACAAGTAATGGCTGCTGACTGTGGGATATCCAACTGCTTTGCCATTGCTTTGTTTGTATTCACTGCTGTTTCTTTCAATGCCTCAAGCATTGTCTGTAGGTTGGCAGCAGTCAGGCTGTACGTCAGGTTGTTATCCATGATACCTGTCAATGACACACCCAGCAATCGTTCTTCCTCTGTGTTCTTCTTCCAGATGGTACGAATGTACTTGAAGTTAGTCAATGTAGACTGGAACGTACCTAGGATAGTAGCTAGACGTACCTTCTCTTTAAGTGTTGCTGATGTATCATTCTCACGTACCACTACCTCTGACAAGTTACAGAACTGGTATGGACGCAGGATGATTTCACTACAAGGATTACAACCAAAGTCGTGATCAGTTTCACGCCGACCATTCTTAGCTGCCTGTACTCGTGCTGACTTACGATTGAAGATACCACGTTCACCTGACTTACTATCATACAATGACAACCATTCACGCATGAATGTACCCATCTCAGGCTTTTCTTTGTATGCCACAGAGTTATTAGCCAAGGCACGTTGC